>Ga0066849_10000149_pt1 | contig 25091 bp, 7 predicted proteins | sample ETNtaG_9_FD_65492 | JGI IMG/M metagenome (GOLD analysis project Ga0066849, IMG submission 65492) | Marine microbial and viral communities from oxygen minimum zone, Eastern Pacific Ocean - ETNP201406SV69 | ecosystem: Environmental > Aquatic > Marine > Oceanic | place: Pacific Ocean: Eastern... | reverse complement strand
CAGACCACTCTGAACTAATCGGAACAATGGGTTACATCAATCTCACTGGTGATGCCAATAAGGGGCCAGCCGGAGCACAGGGTTGCATAGATATGGACCATTGGGGGGTTGCAGGGCATGGCCTAGGTGCAGGCTTAGCTACTGTTGTCAGCAGTTACTGGGGCACAGTATTCACAACTGGACAATTCCAACCACCACGTGCACTGTTTGGTGTTGGTTTAGACACCGATGACATCGGTACTGAAGTCACTGCAATTGAGATTGCCCATCCCGCACATGCTCTATTCCTAACTGGTACAATGGATACCGTTGCACCAATTGATGAACACGCTGAGCCACTACTAGACCAATGGAATAGTGGTTGGCAACTACTCGAAGTAGTGGGGGCAAATCATGTACAGTATGAGGATGATCAATCGTTTCTCGATAATCTGTTTGATGGAGATGCTACAATGACTGAAGCAGAGCAACAGCAACACGCCATTAACAAAATCAAACCATATCTAGATTTGACATTGAAAGGTAATGATGAGAGTTGGTATGCCGCCAGTAGCCGAGAAAATAATCCTGACCAACCATCAGACCCTGATTCATATCTTTCAGAAAACCTCACAAACAACCAATTCTACAGAGTTACGCAAGATGAAAATATTGTGGGAGCGCCTACTGCTAGAGCAAATCCTACTCTCTTCTTTGACTCCCTATCCAACCGTACTATTCTTGCTGCGGGTTGGGGCGAAGGAGGTAGTGGGTTCAGTGATATGTGGACCCTAGATCTCTTTGGCACACGTGAATGGGAAGAGGAATCCGGTGGCCCCACTTCAATAGGAAGTAATGCATTTGCCAGTGATGGATGGGCCGCAGGCCTGTTGTCAGGTGGAAGTGATGCAGGTGATTCTACACTATGGAGGTGGAACGGGTGGTCTTCATCGTGGATTGCATATCCTGAAAATACCCGGCCCGATGGAGAAACGGGACAGTCTCTGGTTTGGGATTCACTTTCTTCTCGATACATTTCATACGGTGGTTACAACTCAACGGGAGCATTTTCTAATGAAACATGGGCATTTGACCCCAGTGCTGCCGTGTGGCAGAATTTGCATAGTCTGAATTCCCCTCGCGGAATAGCAGGAGCTGCAATGTTCTTCTCAGAAGGTTGGAATCGTTCCATACTATTTGGGGGAATGGGCGCTGATGGCAATCTGTCAAATGAAACATGGATGTTCAATGGAGAAACAAATTCCTGGTCCAAACTTCAACTACCTGGCTCATTCCCTTCTGCAAGAATGGAGATGGCAACATCTGTTGATAATGAAAATAAAATAGCCTATATCTATGGCGGTCTTGCAGTTGATAACTCTGGCTTTGGAGTTGAATATTCTAGAGAGTTGTGGAGTTTCAACCTAAATACATTAGTATGGAATGAAGTCTCAAATGAGGGGATCAAAGAGATGTCTGCCTCTGGCATGGCATATGATAACGCTAGCAACAATCTAGTAGTGTTTGGCGGCAACTCTTGGGAGGGGTTGTCCGATGAAACATGGCTATACAATTTAAGTGAAAATGAGTGGGAGTTACACTCTTCATCTTCAGCAATTACATCTACTGATGTAATCCATATTTCTGCAACTGTAACAGAGAGAGATTTAGATTCGCCCCCCAATGCACTTGAGGTGCACTGCCAAGTTGTTGGAGAAACTGCATGGGTCACTGGGAATTGGGATAATGTCAATGATACGGCTAGTTGCAACCTCTCTCCATTTTCACTTTCACCCGGCTTCCATACTGCCGTACTCAGAGTATTACACGAAGGGCAACGAGGAAGCATACAAACTACCTTTGAGAGAGCAAATGCACCGCCACAATTAGAAGATCCAATGCCTAGTTACATCATTGAAGAAGAGGGTGAAGTAATCATCAACGCTAGTGAGATTGCTATTGATGTAGATGGGCATGAATTGAGATTCATAGGTAACGAGTTCACTTTTGCGCCACTACATGAAGGAGATGCAGAACCAGAGTTGGATTATATCTTACAAAATGATAGAAGGAGACTCAAATTGGTTGATTTAGCCGATTGGTCTGGTCGTAGTGGAGATACATGGTACACCGTGTGCGGGGAAATAAGGGATGAATCTACTCCAGGAAACCCGCCAGCAAGGGTGCCATTTTGTTTTGAATTAATACATCAATCAATAGATGACCCCTTTGTGATATTAGAACATCCAACTTTCACAATGACTGAAGATCAAAATGAAACTGTTTTCGACTTGGCTCCTTATGTGACTGATGAAGAATTAGATTCTGTTGCAATTCATTGGGACTCGCAACTCGATTACAATAGTGAAAATATCATAGTTTCCGGAGTAAGAGAAGGGCCAACATCAGCATCCCCCTACACCTCAAATGTTAGTGTTGAACCTTCAGAACACTGGCATGGCGAAGAAGAAATTTCATTTTGCATGCGCCATTATGGCGGGGGTGAACCATTCTCCAATGATGGCTGTGTTTGGATGAATGTGACATTCATAGTAACTTCTGTCGAAGATGAACCCATTTTCAATTACTCACAGATTACTCTTGATGAAGATAGTGTTAGTACTACTCCACTCAGCGAAATAGTTTGGGACCCTGATGGCGATGAAATAAATATTACAGTTGAATCTGGAGAAATTTACATAACAGTAGACATATGGCATGAGATGCTTAGAATTACACCCGAGCCAAATTGGTTTGGAAGGTCAATAAATTGGGCTATTGTTGCTAAAGACGTAGAACATGAAGTTCGCCAGCCATTTAGAATCACAGTTCAAGAAATTGATGATGAAACATTGGTTGAATGGGACACACCTACAGATATGTTGGATAATATGACGGAACTAAGGTTCCAAGTAAGTGATCTAGATAGTGATGGACCATGGTTAGTTGAATATTACTGGGATGATTCAGAATGGAAGGAAATATCACCGGCCTGTTCAAATTTGACTGATGACCAATACGAATGTCAGGCAGATCTACTAACGCATGACCTCTCTTATGGGGACCACAAATTGTACCTACGAATCAATGACGGCGAGTCTATCAGTGAAGTTGAATCATTTTGGCTTGAGAAAGTTGACCCAAATGGTGATGATACCTCTGGAACAGGTGCTCAAGGTGATTTATCCGGATTTGTGTTCATCATTGGTGGAATTCTGCTATTGCTCGGTGCTGGGGCACTCATGGTAGCATTGTCTAAGCGAAACGAGTTTGTATGATGAGTACCCGTTAATTGATTCACAAATCATAGAGGTATGTTTCCATGCTTTTTAGGAGGTGTCCACTCCCTCTTACTCCTCAAGAGACGTAGTGCCCTAACCAACCTAATTCGGGTATCTATTGGCTCAATTACATCATCTAGCCAACCATTACGTGCGGCGACATAGGGGTCACCAAATTTTCGTTTATACTCAGAGACTAGTTCCTTATGAGTTTCAGCAGGATTGTCAGCCTCCTTCAATTGCTTCCTATGGATGATATTTACAGCACCTTCTGCACCCATCACAGCTAGTTCGCCCGTGGGCCAAGCAATATTGTAATCGGAACGGAGGTGTTTGCAAGACATTGCGAGATATGCACCTCCATACGCCTTACGAGTTACCACAGTCATCTTAGGAACAGTCGCTTCAGCATAGGCATAGAGTAACTTAGCCCCGTGGCGGATAATTCCACCCCATTCTTGTACAGTCCCTGGCAGAAAACCTGGCACATCTACTATGGTCAAAATAGGAATATTATAACAATCACAAGTCCTAATGAATCGTGCCGCCTTGATACTAGCATCAATGTCAAGACAACCAGCGAGTACTTTGGGTTGATTTGCAACAATCCCCACAGTAGAGCCCTCCAATCTAGAAAAACCAACAATGATGTTATCTGCATACGTTTCAAACAATTCCATAAAATGACCATCGTCTACAACCTCACCAATGACTTTTCTAATATCATAAGGGTGGTTGGTATCATCAGGTATCAAATCTTCAAGAGAATCACAACTCCTTTCTGGATCATCGCTACTCTCGAAAACTGGAGGCTCTGCCATACAGTAATCAGGAAGGAAGGTGAGTAATTCTGAGACGATTTCAGTAGCATCATCCTCGTCAACGGCAATTAAACAAGCAATCCCCGAACGACTTGCATGTAAATCGGCCCCACCAAGTTCTTGAGGAGTCAATTCACCACTTACTGTTTCTTCTGTTTCTAAAGGACTTGAAAGGAAAAGTTGACCATGATCCTGTCCAAGAATAACAAAGTCTGCCAATCCTGCCGCTAGAGCAGAAACTCCTACAACAGGTCCAAGAATCAAACTAAACATTGGTATTCTCCCACTGCAAGCAACAAGCCGGTCTAGAAGTTCCCCTGTACCTGCTAGTGAATGGACTCCATCTTGAGCTCTTTGTCCACCCCCATCCCAAATTCCGACAAGTGGAATTCTAGCACGTTCAGACATCTCAGCTATCTTGGCAATTTTGAGAGCGTGCATCTCGCCCATTGAGCCCCCAAAGACTGAGAAATCTTGGGCGAAGCAAAATATTTGACGCCCATCAACGGTACCATGGCCACACACTACACCATCACCTTCGACTAAATGCATATGGAGATTAAACTCATCATTCCGATGTGTAACAAAACTGTCAACTTCAACAAATGAATCTTCATCAAGAAGGGCTTCTATTCTCTCTCTCGCTGTCCGGCGGCCACTTGCTCTGAGAGCATCGACTTTAGCTCGACCACCACCAGCAGCCGCCCTTTGACGACGAACTAGTAAATCCTCCGAGAGGTCACCACGATGTGAAGGCGGCACTGGCATCAACCCCTCCCGTGTGGTGGCGGTGAATCACAATAACGGTGGCAATAATAGGGAAAAAACCAATTGAAAAGTTAATTTTTCAATTGATAAATCAAATGTCTGAAGGATTCTCGCCTACTAAGTCATCACGCCACGCCGATGCTAGTTCATCTCCACTCAAATCACGACTCAATAAGTAATGAAGTTTGACAAGTGCCGTATCAGGAGGGAAGTTAGTCCCATGACCTAAAACACCAATTTCCTGCTGCTCTCTTCCTTTGCTGTAAACATCTAGATGAACTGGTCCTGAAATACATTGAGTTGCCATCACCACTGCGCCACCGCCACCAATGTAATCAATCAAGGCAGCTCGTACCTCATCGTTCTCAGGAGCATTACCAGGATTATCGATAGGAAGGTGACCTAGACCTGTACCCCAAAACAGAATCGCTGAATAACCATGAGCAGAAGCATGTTTTATTTGATCAGCATAAAGATGTGAACCCGCCACTAACTGAAGGATTTTGACATCTGTGTCAAATAATGATGGAGCATTTTCAACTGTACGCTCCTGAGAATTGGAATTGTAAGAATCATTCAAATCAAGGGTGACCTCACCTTTAGCAACTGAAATTGTTGCAATACTAGGCTGATTAATTGAAGTGAATGCATCTCTTCTTGAGGAGTGATTCTTTCGTGCCACGCAACCGGGGATCACAGCCATGATACCATCATCTCCAGCAGCATGCATAACAACAACTGTTGAATCACCAGAGCCCGATGGCTTAGGCCCTGATGCCGCCCAATGTACTGCGGCAATCAAATTCTCTGCTCCATCTGTCGAGCCTCGATCAGAAGAACGCTGGGAGCCAGTAAATGCAATTCTTCCAGCAGGTACGCCGCCCCCTCCAGAAAATGCAAATGCGAGAGCAGCAGAAGAAATGTGCATTGTATCAGTCCCATGGGTGATCACCACACCCTCAGCCCCATCATCAAATGAGGCGGCTGCCGCTTCTGCCATCTGATTCCAATGCACTGGACGGATATCATCAGACCACATATTCCCTAATTTACGAGTTTCGATACGAGCTACTGAGAGTAATTCTGGTACAGAGGCAATAATTTCTTCGGGCTCAAAACGAGCAGTCACGGCACCAGTTGCATAATCAACTTTTGAAGCGATGGTCCCCCCTGTATGGAGAATGTGTACTAGAGGGAGATTTTGGTTTACTTCTACAGAAGATACTTCACCAACTCCAACAACTATACTACCCAACAATTCTATTTCTTCAATCGATGACAAATCATAGGTTGCATTGTAACCATTAACCATTTTCACAGTCAAATGGCCTTCTGAACTAGGTGCAAGAAGCACCCCCTCTACTTCAGTAGGGCCGTTCCATGTAGTCGACACTAAACGTACCCTTGAACCTATATCAGGTACCTCTCCGGCCTCCACCATGCATGCCGGGTGCCGTCTTAGTCCATCAAGACAACGCTTCAATTTAGATAATAATGTGAACTATGGCGCCCTTCAACAAATAGCCAAAAAGATGTAATTCAAAGAAACAGATGGTGCCGGGAGCGGGGCTTGAACCCGCGACCTTCGGATGTCTCAGGACACCTCAGGGGAGTGTAGCGCTCACCGTTCCGCCATTTCTGGCTACCCTATGAGTCCGACGCGCCACCAACTACGCCACCCCGGCAGTAAACCCACCGACTCGCAACGCCTCTTTGAACGATTCGGGCTAAGCATTGCAATACACCCAACACTAACAGGGTCTGTCGAAGCGAACTAATGATAGGCGGGTTCTGCTCGGGTGGTTTGAAGCAGATGGTCGACCTCAACACAGCGATGCAAGCGGCGCGGGCAGAAACGCGACGTAAACAACGTGGAAAAGATGACAGGAAAAGAAGGCCAGGGAGAGATTTAGGTGTCGAGAATTTCGACCCAATAGACCACGTTGAGAAGGAAAAAGCAGATGCCATCTCAATGTGGCTAGTCATCCTTTTCGGGATCTTAATTTCAGCCATCATGCGGTATGTATTGATGCCTGGAATGGATGGCCCAAAAGCAGTTCTTTGGTCACTACCCCTAACATTAATCGTAATTATCCCATCTCTACACAAAGTGTTAGTTCCTGAACCATTCAAATCACGATACACCTTTGGAAATTGGTTCCGTGCCTCAATGCTCTTTATTTTCACATGGCTAGCCCTATCATTCATCCTAGTCAATCCCCCAATCGGGGATATTGGCGCACCGGATATTGCAGGAAAGATGACTGTGATTATTGTTGACAATGGTGATGTGTTAATCGATAATGAAAACCTCACTAGCAAGGGAGGGGATTTCATTTTGGACAGAAACGGAAGTAATGGAGAGGCTTGGATGGTCTTTGCAGTTAACGACAATGCAGATCCTGCACCTGCTAGCCTTCTAGTGACTAGCCATTATAACGCACCGGGTGAATCAGATGTAATCCATTTCAATCAAACGGTGGGAGACAACGAAGGCTGTACAAGTATTTGGGATGGTCTGCGTGAATCTCAACAAAATTCAATCATCACCCATGATTATGATGAGTGTGTAGCCATCAATCTAGGCACATTGAGCCAGGGTGATTATCACGTCACAATCACACTAATAGAAGAAGGAAACCCGTGGACAAATACTAGAGTAATTGAATACGACTTAGCAGTTGCATGAACCATACATCAAAGCAGGTTTGAGCATCACCCATTCATCATTCGACAGATATTAGAGCACATAGCATCAAGTTGGAGTGCTTCACCACCGCCCTCTACAAGCCTAAAATCAACCTGTGCAAGCATTTCAGTAAGTTCCAACTTCTGCATTTCCTCTAGAAATTCTGCATCAAACATTGCTCTATGTAACTGGTTAATGAAATCAGTTCCTGCTAAGCCGTACTTGTCTAGAATTTCCTGTAACCTCCGGCGAGCCGGATGGAAACCATCTCGTTTACAAGCAAGAAGAAAAGCATGTAACTGTTCTGGGGGAGCTGTTGCTGTCGTCTCATAAATCAGCGCCCGAGTTACGTGCTTATCTAGGGAAGCAGCAACTTGTAGAGCAGTGATGGCTTTTCGTAAGTCTCCAAGACTGACCTGGATGATTGCTTCTTTTGCATCATCATCGAGTTGAATGCCCTCAGCATTGGAAATTTCTGTAATCTGTAGAGATATCTGATCATTTGCTAACGGTCTAAACCTGAATACAGCGCAACGTGATTGAATTGGCTCTATGACCTTGCTTGAATAATTGCATGATAGGATGAACCTACAAGTCTCTGAATATTGCTCCATAATTCGCCTCAACGCCCCTTGAGCATCAGAGGTTAGTGCGTCCGCTTCATCAAGGAAAATTACCTTGAATGTCGCACCCCCTAGTGGACTTGTCTTGGCAAATTGCTTCACTTTGTTTCTAATACTGTCCAATCCCCTCTCATCACTAGCATTCATTTCAAGAATATTATCATTAAATGAATCTGCAAACACATCGCGAGTCAAAGCAATTGCCGCAGTTGTTTTCCCAGTACCCGGAGGACCTGCAAATAGCAAATGTGGGAAGGTACCTTGCTCCGCATAGGCTTGCAGCCTACCTATTACGGCAATTTGACCACGAATGTCACTAACTGATTGAGGTCTATGTTTTTCAACCCACATCTTCGCCATAATACCTGCCTCGACTAGACCCTTCAAACGAACGCAAATAACCATTATGGCTTAATGCCACAAACGAGTAAAAAAAAAACGGGAATATGCGTAGCATAGTCCCGGGGCCGAAAGCGGTTAAGACTAGCATACCCTCCCCCGAAAGGATTGCCGGGGGGTATGGCAAATGAATAGAAAGACAATGACTGCAATATTATTGATTATAACGATGCTTGCGGTACCTTGGGCAGGAATGCTTGAAGGGCCTAAATTACAACAGGAGAGGGGACCAACATGGACCACTACGAATCCTGTAATCGCATCACAAGATACGATGCTGAACTCAAGTGCAGAAAATATCACCCATGGAAGTCATTACAACCTCAATTTATCTAAATTAAATGATGTTGAATCTTACACCCTTTTCTCCTTCCCCCTACTACAAAATTCTACCACCGGGGGTCTAGTCCCAGGCGGTACATCTATCCAAAGTGCTTCGATTACTCTTTACACGACTTCAGCACAAACCTTGGGAGGGAACCATGTTTATGTAGCAATGCTGGATGATGGTTTCGATGAAGGAAATAGCACTTGGATCAACAGGACACACAACACCACTTGGCAGAAAGGAGGAGCGCAAGGAGACGCTGATCGAGGCAATTGGGAACCGCGAACCGCCATTTCTTCTACATCAACATCTGTAACACTCAATGTTACTGCATTGGCACAACAAGCCATCAGTTCCTCCTCACCTAATTTCCTTGACGTCATTATTTCTATGAGCGGTAATGGAATGTTTACCCTAGCAAGTAGTGAGCACCCCACCTCTACAAAACACCCCTCATTTACTGCAACATACACCATTGGTTCCCCCACTAATGGTTCCATCGCCATTTCAGCCCCTGCTGATGGCGAAGTAATGGTTGAGAATTCTCTTGCACTAAATGCCGACACCACACCTACGATGTCATGGAATAACCATGTTGGCACGGGTGTTGAAATCCAAGTTTCTCGTAGTTCAGACTTCCGTTCAGAAAATGATAGTGATGATTGGATTACCAATTCATGGGATGGAAGTGGTTTTACCCTAAGTGGAGGCAATGGAACTTACACTGTCCCTTCTAGTTCGAGTCTTGACGAAGGAATGGTAGGCCACTGGAGAACTCGCTCAACCAATTCAGAACAGTTATCTGATTGGGATTATGGTTATTTCTTGCTCCCTGAACATGATGTTACAAGTAACCCTAACGGGACTGCATCACTCCAACTTTATCGCGACACACTCAACATGAGCCGTGGTACTGTCGATGACGCATGGCTACGTTCTGGCAGTTCAAATGTCAGTTCTGGAAATAACGAGAACATATGGGTTGGACACTCAAATACATCTTCATGGGGGGAAATGACTTCGATAATCAAAGTAGATATTCCTGATTCCGGGATGCATGACAATGCCACTATACTGAGCGCTTACTTGAACATGAGAAGAACTGGTAGACAGGGCACTCCATGGATCAGTGTTTGGCAAATGACGCAAGATAATTGGAGTGCAGAAGATGCCACATGGGATACTTATGATGGCGTCAATAATTGGGAGGGTACGCACGGTGGAGGTAGGAGCCAAATAGCCCCTAGTGCACTTGATGTACAGAGAGCAAACAAAAGTGGCCCTACTTTTAATTTCGATGTGACTTTTGCTGTTCAAGAATACCTCCGTAAAGCCAACTCGCTCGGAGGATATCATTCCACTGAGGGAATATCATTCTTATTGTCAAGTCAAGGTGAAATCGATGAATGGATTAAATTTGGAGGTAGTGGAGGCGGCGCATACACTTACCGTCCAACAATGAACATCACCTACCAATGGGGTGATGGAACAGGACCGAGTTCTACTGTCACCGTACAATCACCACTTGATGGCCATGGTGTATGGGAAGTAATCAATGAACATAATCTCACAGCAGATTTGACACCTACTCTCAACTGGTCCTCTGTAGGACATACAAATGATGATGTCCGAATTGAATTCGCTTCAAATGAAGATTTTACTGAAGGGCCGCTGTACCGTGTAGATAGCAGAGATACAAGCAGTGGAATAGATACTAACGCTGGCAATTTCACTATTCCAGCCTCTTGGGGATTAGATTACGGGGAGAGCTACTACTGGCGAATCCGTTGGATAGAAGATGGTGACTGGGGAGATGATTCCCAACAGGAAATGTTTGTTTCAACTATCAACTCGACATGGGTTTCTAACAACACATGGCAAATTCGTCTGCGGAATAATAACGCCTCAACCACCATGGTTGCACCATATTGTAGAGATACCTACATAGATAATCTTGGTCAAAATTCTAACAATGACGGATCCCAATTATCAATCAGTAGTGACCAATATGCGCTCTTTGGATGTAATTTGAAAACTCACTCCTTACCACCAGGATATGCTGTTATTGATGCGGAATTGAGGATGAAAGCGGAATCGGGTGCTGGCTTTGGTACTGTGACTGCAAACGCCTACGAATTAATCAATCATCGTTGGACTGAATCTGATGCCACATGGAATTCTTATGATAGCGTCAATAATTGGACTACACCAGGAGCAGGCGGAAATGAAAGGGGACAACTTCTTGATTTCACCTCATTAACAACTTCAACTAATTGGGCCACTTGGAATGTGACCATCGGCGTACAGAACTCAATGCGATGGGATGTCCCTGTAGATTTCCTAATTGTTGGTTCAGGTAGTGGAGCGGCTGTCATGTATGACAAGGAGAATGCTGGTTCTAGTTCAGATTATCCAGAACTAGTCATCAACTATAGGCCAGGTTCAATGGAAGTACCCAACCCCCCACAAATTACTTCACCACAAAATGGCGCATGGTCAGTGACCGATGGAATTCTAATCAGCCCTGAACTAAGACCCACATTAAAGTGGAATCATACGGGAACGATTGCTGCTAATGGATGGGTCGTTGAAATGGATACAACTCCAAACTTCAACAGCAACGACTTGAGAATTGCCCGCTCATGGGTCCAAATCAATGATTTCGATATTGCAAACCATACTTATGTGCCTTCAACAAACCTAACAGACCAAAAAACGTGGTATTGGCATGTTAGAGGTTCATCCCTAACTAACCAACTTGGAAACTGGAGCAATGATTCGAGTTTCATCGTGCCAGAGATTGAAAGTGGTTTGGTAGATGAAAATAACTCGTATATGGTCATCCGGCCTGGAGATGCTGTCCCTACTCTAGGCATCCCCAATGTTGCAGACACTTGGATTGTTAGCGGCACCAATAGAAATGTCACTCACCAAACTGCAAGCCGTCTAGTTATTGGCTGTACAACCAGTGATTGTCCGAAATCATCGTTACTCTCATTCCCACTAGATGAATTACCTCAGCCGAGTAATTCTAGGATAGTAGGAGCTGAACTACAACTTTGGCCATATTCAGTCAATTCATCCTCTTCAGGTATAGCGCCCAGAATATCTGTCCACCGAACCCTAAGGAATTGGAATGATAGCGTGAATGGAATATCATGGACTGGAGATTATGTCAATTCAACCACAAATTGGACTCAACTAGGAGGCATTGGTAGTGGAGATATTGGGCCTCTAATTGATGTAGGTAGCCCAGTTTACGGAAGTCGCTTTGATCTAAATGTCACTGAACTAGTTCATGACTCCATCAATAATGGATTAAATCGCGTAAATATGACTCTACACTCAGACACTAACGCCTATTCAGAGGCTGTATTCCATAGTGCCAACTACACTTGGGCATCTGAACGCCCAGCCCTTGTCATTTGGTATCGTAATGGTACCGGAACTGCGGCAAGCGCCACCCCCTCTCTTGACCACCCAGTTAACGGTGACATCACTTGGAACGACTCCGGTCATGCCCTTGGAAGCGACCCCGCCCCACTTCTCAAATGGACTCAGCCAAACAGTTCATCATATGCAGACAACTGGCGACTATTCATCTACAATGACACCAATGATATTCGTGATGGATACCAAATCTTCGATAGCAGATATGATACCGGATTTAATATTGGCAACTTCCAATACCAAACTTGGACACCATCATCAAACTTCACTTATGATTCAGAACAACGATGGTTTGTTCAAACAATAAAGGACGATATTTACGGTGAAAGAAGTAATTCTTTCACATTTAATGTCCCCAATGCCCTAGGTTATGAATTAAATTCCACTGATGCGCGCCTCAGAGTTATCGAAGGTGGAGCATTAACTAGCCAATCACTGCCCATTTCATTTGCTGATACATATCTTGATGAAAATCAACCAACTAATAATTGGGGAAGTAGCGCAGCCTTAACGGTTGGAAGGAGCCCTTCCACGAGCAATTCTAATTACGAATCTTGGACTGTGATGGAAATTAATATCTCCTCCTTGCCAATTCCCAACCCATGGGAAGTTATCAAAGCAGATATTGAATTGTACTGCTACAGTTCATCAGGTACTGGCACACTTGATGTAGGCGTATTCCCGCTATTATCTGATTTTAATGAAATGCAAGCCACATTCAATAACCGCAATTCTACTCTACCATGGCCAAGCCCCCGCCACGGTGGCTTCATTTACGGTGAAACTGTAGGTGGTGTTGGATGGTATTCATGGAATGTCACCCAACTAGTACAAACTGCACGCCTTCGTGGCGATGATACCATTCTATTGGGCTTCTCTTCACCAGAGGGCTCGACGGTGTACAAACAATTCCACAGTTCAGATAGATTGGGGGTAAATTCAGATTTACGACCTGTCCTAAACATCACACATCGTATTGGAACTCAATGGTTGCCTGAAGACATTACCAATCCAGTACCCGACACCCAGTCAACACTTTGGGGGCTAGGGCCACGACCAACAGCCCGAGACCCTGTGGCTATACAATGGTCACATGCTGCCCCTTCTAATGTCACATCATGGCAGATTGAGCTCTCTCCAAATCCTTACTTCTACCCGGTTACTCTTCTCGACTCTAGTGATTCAAACACCTACGATGGAACATTTGATATCAACAATCTCCGCTATACCATCGATCCACAAGGTGATTTGCCTTCGAGTTGGACTAGTTGGCCTGATGCTTGGACTTATTGGAGAATAAGGCCTCTTGTTGACAATTTAATTGGAAACTGGACTAATGGAGGGGAATTCCGAGTACCTGATAGCCAAGGAAGTGATGATGGGCTTGGCAATCATACCGTTACATTGTACCGTGGTTCTATTTTCGAATCTAGTGGCACTCTACCTACGGTTCCTGACACTTGGATTGACTCAACACCTATTGCAGGAAACACAACACAACAAGGCAGTAACATGACTTTGGCTGTTGGAGATTCACTATTCCAATCAGGTCATGAATCTATTGCAATGCTTGAATTTGACCTCGGGGAACTACCATTCCCACCCAACATGTTAGCAACTACTGTTTCCCTAAGGCTGTATAGGGCAGGATATACTGCCACTGGTAACGCTGTTGTAGGCATACACGAATGTTCTACTGCTATTTCTGAATCAGATACATGGAGCACATATTCGTTTAGTAACAACTGCAATGCAACAGCAGCTGCAACAGTCAGTCAATCTCTCAGTGGTTTTGGTACATGGTATGATTGGGACATCACGAGCATTGTTCAATCTGCAGGCCACAATGGAACTGTAACAATTGCAGTTCGCGCTGCTAATGCTAATGGAATCATACAATTCGCATCTTCTGAAAACACGGCTTCAGTTCGCCCACAGTTAGTCTTAGGATATATCGATAACATAAATGGGATACAACCACCATCCACACCTGTTCTTTCATGGCCAGCGGACCAACAGATTCTATACACCACATCTCAAAATGATGACTTCTTGCTAGAATCTCCAGCCAGACCAACCCTCATATGGAATTACGCTACTGATACAACAGGATACATCATCCGTCTGTGGAACACTAGCACACAATCTAATCCAAATATCTACTTCTCATGGAATGCAACAAGCAATCAAGGTACCTTCGGGCAAAGCAGTTTTACCACTGGATGGGATATGGAGTTAGGTGGAGTCTACTACTGGAATATACAAGGTATCAATGGTTCAGTTCTTGGGCCGCGTTCCTCTACCTGGTCATTTGCAATAGGTGACCCTAATACTCAAGCATTGGGCAACAACATTTGGCAGACAACCTACCAAGAAGGAAATGATGTTAGCGAATTCAATCACCCAACTGTTGAGGACACCTACATCAATGGAGCTAACCCTTCTACCAACTACGGCAGTGACCAGTTGAGAGTTGGAGAAAATTGCTTACCAATGGGCCCTAGTGGAAATCAAGCCGATTGCATCACAATCATACAAATTGACCTATCACAAATACCCCTAACCTCTGATGGACGTGCACATTCAGGAAAAATCATGTTGTGGCTTGATAGCGTCATTTCACCCAATTCCGGCTGGGTTGACATTTCTGCTTATGCACTTTTGAATAGTAATTACAGTGAGAATCAAGCAACTTGGATCCAGGCAGCACTTGGAAACAATTGGAATACTGCTGGACTAGGTGCAGGTACGGATCGTGGTTTAATCGCACTAGACACTGTTAGAGTTAGTGCAACGGCACAATCAGGATGGTACAGTTTTGATGTAAGTGGAGCAATGGCTGCTAATTTGAATGGAACTATCTCCATAGCCCTAGTTGGTAGTGGCCAACCCGCTGCTACTGGAGCCACACAAATTACTGCTATTTTTGAGAATAGTGAATCTATTAGCACCTCTCATCGGCCAATGTTTGTTTTGAACTATACAAGTGTCTTTGACATATCAGTTACTGGATTAAACACAACAACTGCAGACACCCCTGTTCAATTCAATGCCACCCTAGTGGATGTAAACAACAGTTCTATCATTGGCAGTGTTGAATGGAGCACTTCTGATGGAACTATTGACAGTAACGGCCTCTTTACTCCAGACCAATCTGGCAATGTCACAATAACGGCGCGATTTGGCCGAATCATGGTCATACGTACCATTGTCGTACAACCGGGTATTCCAGTAGTTTTGATTGGAGGACCATCTGCATCAACTATCACAAGCGACCAATCTGTCCCAATGTGGTTTGAAATATTAGATGCAAACAACAACCCCGTCCCAGGTGTCGCACTAACTATCTCAGTTACAAACGGGTCTGTAGCTCAAGGTAATTCACATGTTACCCCCGTAAGTACCCTCACCTACATGCCATGGACTGTTGGCTTGCAGTACGTCAACATCTCTTGGAGCGGCGGGTCTATTTCTTTGGAAATTACTGTCACACAGGGACTTCCGAGTTACCTAGTAATGGATGGACATGCATCAATTCCTGCTGGAGAAAGTAAGGACTTCAACTGGACTGCATATGATGCACACGACAATTTCGTAACCCCAACTAGACTTCTATCAGTGAATTGGACAGTTGAAGATGGCAATACATCTCAGACTGGCAACTATACCGCTGACAAAGTCGGTTTCTGGAATATCACCATGACTACTGGATACGGCTTGTCTGTATCTCAATTGGTTGAAACAACACATGGTGCTATTCAATCGTTAGAGGTCACACCCTCATCCACAGCAATCACTGCTGATGATGAAGTCCTAATCTATACTGTGAGAATTGATATCAGAGGCAACCGCCTCAATATCACATTGCCTGCTTCAGCTTGGATTCCATCAAATGGCACCATCCATGAAGAAACGCCTGTGCGCTGGACGCCATGGACTGCAGCGACTCAAACAATCGACGCAAGCCTTGAAAATGTCACTTCTAGAATCATTCTCTCGGTAGTTCACGGTGAAGTTGTTGGAATAGATATTCGAACAAGCGATAATGAAATTCTCACATCAGGAAATGCTGCTACAATTGGAGCGCTGAACTATGACCAATTTGGAAATGAATGGGATGCAACCATTGACGCTTGGGTAATTAACGAGCCCATGGCTGATCAAAACTGGTTGACACCTTCAACCAGTTACACTGTTTTTGATGCAGTGGTTGTTGGCACTTGGACAATTACTGGAACCTATCTACATGGGCAAATCGTGATGAGTGATTCTATCACCTTTAGTGTCGAAGCGGGACCACTCGCAAGCATCACTCTATCAGGCCACGGAAGTCAAATCACTGCGGACGACACGGTTTCTCTCAGTCCTGTCACTCGAGATCAAAATGCTAACATGCTTGATACAGATATGTTGCGCTGGTTCATTTGGGACGCTGAAATCACACCACAACCTTCCGCCTGTATTGATTGGGGTAACGAATTAACTACAACCCTTCAGGATAACAATTTTGTTTGGGAGGCTTCAGATGAGGGACGTTGGCGAATTTGTTCAATCTCGGGCGCATACCAAGCAGTTGTTGAAATTGTAGTCACCCATGGCGTCCCTGCTATACTCTATCATGAATCATCAGCAGACGCCCTAACTGCTGGTGCTACAATCTCAATTGAGATTACTGCAGCTGATTCTGATGGCAATATCTTCCCAATAGAAGTAAGTTGGATAGGCAGCCCTTCAACTGATTTTACCGTAGAAGATGATACCGGCAAATACTCATGGCATGGAGTAACAACTGGAAATTATACCCTTGAGTACACCCATGTATCTACCGGACGTTCAGGCGTCTGGAGCGTTGTAGTTTCGCCTTCTTCACTTGAGACTCTAGAGATGACCATCACACCTGGTTTGACCGTCAGTCAACAAGACACAATTACAGTTAGTGTTCGAGCATTCGATGCATTTAGCAATGAAATACCTGTACCCGGTACAGCCGTTGTTTATCACGGAGGTGAATTTCACCAAACCACAAAGAGATCGTTTTCAGAGTGGCAAATATACATGGTTGATGCCGGCACATCTGAAATCACTGTTGTCGCTGAAGAAAAGTATGATTCTGAACTGATAGTGGTTGAGCAGACCTTATTTGGATTCTTTGAAGAAGGTGGCACCATATACTACGTTGGCGCTGGTTTTGTGTTCTTGATTGTAGCGGGCATGATTTCAATGCTAGTAGTGTTGCTAAAGCGTTCTGGTTCAGATGATTACGATGAATCATGGGATGAAGATTATGACGATGAGACATTCTACGAAGAACAACCTGATGCTGAATATGATGAACCCGTTGCAGAAACTGATAATGAACAAGATACACCTGATACTGAGGATGTTCAAGATTCTGAACAAGAAATCACTGTTGACGAAGATGGTGTCGAATGGTGGGAAGATGAGGAAGGAGTCTGGTGGTATCGTTCTGCAGAAATGGATGACTGGGAAGTTTGGGAAGATTAGTTAGAATTCACAACCACTTAATTCAATTTTGGAGGTGTCTCTATAGAGACACCTCTATTTCCAAATGAGGGATTAATTGATGAACAAAGTATGTTCTCACAGTGAAGGCCCACCATGTCCCGCAACCTATTGATTCCACTTTTCTTCGCTATTCTCATGGTGAATACTTTGGCGCCAGTCGTTGAAAATACTAACATTTTAGAGACCAATGTTGATTTCTTAGCAGGCTCAGGACCTCAACAAAACGACCACAGTTACACAGATAATGGTAATGGAACTGCTGCTAATTCCTTTTGGGTTGGAAATTCTACTCAAGGCATACAAGACACATGGATGAGTTCTGCTCATCCCGATGCTATTTTTGGAAACGATATTGAATTGCGCACCGGATATTCTGCAAATGCAAGTAGTAGATGGAATACCCTTTTTGGAATTAATCTAAATCAAGCAGGGATGTACAGCAATGTTACAATTCAATCAGCAACACTAGCATTGTATGTCAAACAACTTAGTGGACAGCCCACTGTACGGAGTTGGATTTGCTATGACAAATCTTGGGATGCATCTTCAACCCATTGGAATGCTTGGTCAGTAGGTGGCGCACTAGGGAATCAAGATTCAGGAAATATGATGGATGAAAAAACCATAACCAATCAAGGATGGATTGAAATTGATGTTACAGAGGCACTCCTAGTATCGCATTACCAATTCAGAACAGGCATGAGCAATTCTGCTTCAATCCTCTTGACAGGGCCTGCATGGGGAGAAGATTGGGCTTCATTCCACTCAAGTGAAAATAATATTTCTTCCTTGAGCCCACATCTCAATGTCACCTATAGTTGGGGAACCTCCACCCCTAGCAATACCATTCAATGGGTAGATGTATATCCCAAAGCACCTCATCAAATCGATGCAGATAACCAATTATCACTTGAAGCACAGGCTAGAAATGGATTGGGACAAACTGCTAGCGGTACAGTGACATGGTCTGCAAACACTGGTTCAATCGATTCAGGTGGAAGTTTCACTCCATTTGAATCTGGAACTACACAGATCGATGCTACAATTGGAGGAGTTACTGGTTCACTCAATCTTGAGGTGGTAGCTGGCTCCCCAGTGGCTCTTGATTTGGAATCAAAGAATGTGGCAATGACAATCGATGATTCATTCCAATTCAATTGGACATTTACCGATTCTAATGGTAATGAGGTGAACAACGCGGCTCTCACTTGGTATGCTGATTATGGCACGATTAACGAAACGGGATTTTACCAACCAACCACCGTTGGCCTAGATACTGTGACAGTTATGTGGCAGTCACTCTTTGCCACCACAGATGTTGATGTATCTGCAGGTTCAGCCAGTATCATCTCAATTCAACCGAATCTTTCTGTAGCCTCTGGTGAACAAGTAGCTCTCGTGTATACTGTTTCCGACAGACTTGGCAATCCTCTCCCCAATGGAGCAGCAGGTGCAGTATCTTGGGAAACCGAAAATGGGTTCATTGATGGAGTTGGTATTTTCACAGGAGATTTAGTAGGTAGTTGGAGAGTTAATGCAACCAGCACTAGCGGAGCAAGTGGACATACCTACATTGAAGTGACCCCTGGCGAACTATCCTCAATTGAATTAGTGGCGCCCAACAGTTCCCAAGCCGCAGATCAACCAGTACTTCTCATCGTTAATTGGCACGACATACGAGGAAACATCGTCCCTGTTAGAATTCCATTATCCAACTGGACTGCCGAAGATGGAAATTTCAGAATGACTCCTGAGGGAGTGGAATGGCTTCCCCGACGAGAAGGTGATTGGAACGTTGGAGTGCATATAGAAGGGCAATGGGCAAACACTACAATTAGTGTAGTACATGGTTCAATAGACCGCTTACTCATTAATTCTGATACTGAAATTATCAGTGCTGATGCCACACTACCCCTTCAACTGATGGCTGAAGATTCCAAAGGAAATCGATGGTCGGTTAACGGCACATGGCTTACCATGGAACCAGAAGCTGCGCCTTGGCTAACACAATCAGGAAATGAGGCTCAATTTTCGGGCAACCTCGTAGGAAACTGGACTATTAGAGCAGAACACTCCAATTTCTCAACCACATTGACACTAGAAGTGGTGGCTGGGTCACTCGCAATAATTGAACTTCAAGGAGATGGAGGGTTGGTTTCAGCAGATGGTTGGCATGATTTCGCACCCCTATTTTTCGATGAAGATAACAACCAATTATTCAATATTCAACTTAATTGGACATTTGAATTCCATGGAGATCAGTTTGATCGCACTGGTGATATGAGGGGTAATGATGGTGTTTGGTACCCTGTAATTGCAGGCCACCATGAAATTGAAGTCGAAGCAGCTGGAGTTTTCGCATCACTCGGAATTGACGTGGTGCCTGGAATCGCACACACCTTGAGGTCTTTACAAACAAATGGAGTGGTAGTTGAAAGTGGTAATATCACAGAAATCCAAGTAAATGCAACAGATCTTGATGGTAACGATTTCGGGACAGATGTAATTTGGACCATACCCCCAAATAGCATCCAATTAACCAACGGCTCAAGAGCGGGAGAATATCTTGTACGAGGTATCCGTGCAGGAAGTCATACCTTACTATTCCACTCAGGGCTAGCGGATAGTGAAATTACAGTTGTTGTCCAATCTGGGGAAGTAGTTAATCTCGAAATAAATATCGCAAGGCAGAATGTCAAAACAGGCGAGATTGTAGATGTAGAAGTCGTTGCTTTTGATTTTGGAGGCAACAAAATTGAGATTAATCCTGATGATGTCACGCTTCATAGTTCAGCAGGAGATTTTGGACACTCTACAGGCAACTTCTGGCAAATGGTAACTGATAATTCCGGCTCACAACAACGCATTGAGGCAAATTATGGTACTGCTCAAGGTGAGGCATTTATCGACGTTTCAGCAGATCCGCTTAGAGCATTCGGCGACTCAAGTCTCGCTACTTCATTGTGGGCAGCAATTGCTGGCGTTGTCCTAATGTTTACACTGCTTCTCTTACTACTGAAAAGACGTGGCCGGCAAGAACGTGAGGCACTAGAACATCATTTTGGCGCTAAGAAATCCGAAGAGGAAAAGGTTTCGAAATTAGATCCTATGGCAGGCTACAAACCATCAAAAAAGGCTAGAGCTGCTGCCCTTAAAGCATTCAACCAAAAGTTCCCACAACTAGGTCATGCTAGTTGGGCCGGCTACAGTCAAGCTCAGATGACATCGCCTGTCGCTCAACAAGCAAATTATGGAAGGATGCAAATGCAAAATGCTGAGCAAGTTCCCCCTCAGCCTAAACAAGAAGAAGGTGAAATTCAACAAGCCACCTCAAAACCTCAAGAAGAATGGACTAACAGTACATCAGAGGTTCAAACGAACGCTGAAGGACTACTCGATGAAGCACCATGGACAACAGAACAAGTTTGGGAATGGGGAAGAAACCAAGGATGGGATGACGGGCAAATTGCAGCATACGAGCAAATTTATGACCAATCAGTAAGAAATCCTGAAGGTATTGATGCCACTCAAGAACCTGAAGAAAAAGAAGTCACTAACGAACCTGAAGTAAGCCAACAGGAAAGTGATGAAAATGTCGCCTTAGAACTTAGTACGGAAACTGAAGCTACTGAAGAGACCCAAGGGATTGATGCCCCCACTAAGGAAGATGAAGAACTGAAGAAGGGGGACATCAGAGATCAGGGCATAATGAAGGCGATGTCTGGCACTAATCAAGGCGAGTCGGGGTGGTACCTTGATGGAGAGGGCAATCCTTCACGCTGGGATATTGATGAAGCAGGACAATGGCATAGGACGGGATGATTATGAAGAGGCTAAACACTACGCTTTTGCTTGCTCTAATCTTTCTATTTTCTACCACATTTGCACCTAATTATCTAACAAATTCAAATGCTGTAAATTACCATACAGAGGAGAAAGATATCACACCCCCTTGTGGTGGGCCAAGTAACACCGATTCTATTGAAATATTGCCGCCAGGCCCAGTAACTTTGCCTGCTGATCAAAGTCGTATTTTCACTGCCACTCTAAAAAATTCTAATGGAGACACACTTGGAGGCACTCCTGATTGGAGTGTGAGTGATGGTAGTATTAATCCCCAAGGTGGTGGGGATGCAATCTACTATCCTACTTCGATTGGGAACCATACCGTTTGGGCCTGTGCCGGAAATGTAGTTTCTTCAGTAGAAGTCATTGTCACAATGGGGGATACTCAAAATATTGATTTAATTGGAAACAAAGTAAACTTGACTGCTGATGGAGTTGTTGAATTACAAGTCATTGAATATGATTTACATGGCAATTCTGGCAATATGTTCGTACCTAGCGGGCAATGGACCGTTCCCGAGGGTTCGTCAATTCATGCAGTTGGAGGTCAACCAGCAATTTGGACACCTGGACCTACAGGCAATCAGACTATCTCAGTCAATGCTGCTGGATTCTCAGCATCATGGGATGTTAATGTGAGCAGAGGAGTTGGTGTTGAGCTAATTATTCAAAAGGATAGAAGCATTATCACATCTGATGAAAGTCTTGATTTATCAATGGCTATTTCAGATATTCGAGGTAACCTTTGGCATGTAGATGGTCAGTGGTCCACGCTAGCACCTCAGGCAATATCATGGCTGTCAAATAATGAAAGTCATCAAACTACTTTTGATGGAACCTTAGTGGGTAATTGGACAATCCATGCCGAATATAATGGTCCTGAAAATGGCAACATCAAGATGTCAGATGAAGTTACAATAGATGTAAGGGTAGGGGCTATCTCACTAGTGGAAATTGAAGGACACGATTCTACAATACTTACTGGCGATGTTCTTGTACTAAATCCAATAGCAACTGATCTCGATGGAAACATCATCGAAGATGCTACCTTCAACTGGTCTGTAGATGGAGCTTCTGGCGACGTATCGATAGATGCAATAAATCATACATTTATTCCTACAACTAAAGGCCAACATAACATCTTAGCAGAATCAGGGGGTAGGCCTTCTTCAATCAGAGTCCAAGTAGATTGGTCAGAACCTACCGATCTCAATGTGACTACCACTGGTGGCGATTGGTATCTTACAGTAGTAACTGGAGAAACACTACCATTGCACGTCCAAGGACTAGATGTCAGAGGGGAGTGGCACTCCTACAATCCTAATTGGAGTATTGACAATGATTTCGGAAGTATTGAAGAAAGTGGAGGGGATGGAGATTATCTATTTCACGCCAAAGGTGTCAATTGGACTCAACTACATGCCTTTGTTGGAGAGAATGAATATACTATCCTCGTGTATGTAATGCCTGGCACTCTAGACCACATTGAGGTATCTATCACAGATAGGGGAATACAGGGAGAATCTGTGCCCTTTACTCTCAAGGGCTTTGATATCAGTGGGAATAGTGTTTCCATGCCCATCTGCGATGTAACGGTAACATCAACTGCTGGGAGAACAGGCTGTAATGATGAAAGTTGGACTCTTTATCTCGATAATGGAGGAGAACAACAACTTGTCAAGGTAACATATGAAAATGCCAATGGTAGCGATTTCATAGATGTGCAACCAACCTTACTTGGTGGACAATTTGGTAGCAGTACTCAGGTGATTGCTGCAGGGGCGGCCTTAATCGCCATGCTGATTGTAGTGGTCTTGGTTGTAGTATATTTGCGCGTCAAGCATCTTGCTGAACAAGATGAAGAAGACGAAGAGTATGAAGAGGAGGTGAGTACATATGCACCTCAAGAAATTAGTCAACCGGTTGGACAACCATTGCCCGTAAGTGATGTAGTTCCGCCTCAAGGCATGCCCATGCCCCCCCATCCTCAGCAGATGGCCCCAAGAAGAGGAAAGAATCTGCCTCCATCCCCACCGCCTCCTGCATTCATGTTTGGCACAGGGATTACTTCCAACTCATCATCAGCACAACCAATCCCTGGAGTCTTTGTTCGTTCAGATTCAAAATATGGATGGGGCGACCCTACTCAACAACCCATGCCCCATGGTTATGGTTGGGAGCAAATAGGAGGAACTTCAGTAGGAATGCTACCCACACAACAGCAGCCTCAAGAAGGTGTGAATGGAAATGAAGCCCCACCGCAACCTCAAGGTATCGAATCTGGAATTGAAGCAGCCCCTGCGCCACCTGAAGCATTGAAGGAAGAGAAGCCATCTGCGCTCAGTAGTGCCCTCTCAATGTTCACAAACCCAACTAATAATAATGCCGAAAAATCTGATCCTGTAGAAGAAGCCGCTGTGGATAAAGAAGAATCTCAAGAAGTTGAGGTTTTGCAAGAAACTCCTGAGCAGGTAGATATCCCTCCCGAAGATGAAACTAATTTAGTCGAAGAAGAAATTGAGTGGGAGAGCGAATCTGAAGAAAAACCTGAATCTAATCACACAGAAGAGGAAAACTGGGGTTCTTGGGATGATGGATGGGATGACAATGAAAAATCTAAGGGGGTGCCTGAGGAAAAATCTTCAGAGGATGTCACTGAAGACATTGACGAAGCCACCGAAGACATTGAGGGAGCCACTGAAGATACTGAGCCCGGTCTTGGCCCCTGTGTAGTAGGGGGTAATGTTCTGAAGCCATTACCTGGTACAAATGCTGGAGAATCTGGTTGGTACTTTGATTCTAATGGAAAACCTTCACTATGGGAGTTCAGGACCATCGGATGGGAGAGAATCAAGTAATAATGAGATGGAATTGAACATCAGTACTGTTCATCATCGTTAGGAAAATCACCACTTCTCACATCATCAACATAATTGTTGACTGCAGATTCAATTTGTTCTGAAAGATTAAGATAGCGGCGCAGGAATCTTGGACTGAAATCCATAGTAATTCCCAGCATATCGTGCAGAACAAGTACTTGGCCGTCACAACCTGCACCTGCACCAATACCAATTGTTGGAATACTGATTGCCTCGGATACCTTGGTGGCTAGTTCCGCTGGTATCTTCTCCAATACAACTGCAAAACAACCTGCTGCTTCCAATAATTTTGCATCTTCGATCAACTTTGAGGCCTCTTCGTCCTCGCGTGCGCGAACGGTGTAAGTACCAAACTTGTAGATTGATTGTGGAGTAAGACCCAAATGCCCCATTACTGGGATTCCAGCAGTTAATATTCGCTTGATAGAATCAACTATTTCTGCGCCTCCTTCGAGTTTCACTGCATGACCCCCGCTCTCCTTCATTATTCGAATGGCATTAT
>Ga0066849_10000141_pt1 | contig 25536 bp, 31 predicted proteins | sample ETNtaG_9_FD_65492 | JGI IMG/M metagenome (GOLD analysis project Ga0066849, IMG submission 65492) | Marine microbial and viral communities from oxygen minimum zone, Eastern Pacific Ocean - ETNP201406SV69 | ecosystem: Environmental > Aquatic > Marine > Oceanic | place: Pacific Ocean: Eastern... | reverse complement strand
ATTTCAACAAAGTCTTACGAAATTAATTTATTCAATATTACCGAAGTATCCTTTGGAAATATTGAGGTGTTGGTTGGGTTCCTAATATTCATCATTTCAGTACTATTGTCAGTCTACCTGGACAAACGGAACATGTAACTGAATGATACAGGTGCCAAGTTCCCTAGGGTACATGATGCAGGCAAAACAATGATGTCATGAAGGGGCATCCCAGATATGTAATGTCCAATTCAAGTAGAACAACTGGTGCGGGAATTGTAATGTTCCTAGCAATCGTCGGTCTACAGGAGTTTACCAAATACCATTTTGCTGACATGCTAGGTATGACAGGCTTAATTCTAATCTTTACAACGGGATTATTGGGCCTTCTTCTTTGGCTAAAAATATCTAGAAAGGGCATCTTTGCAATGGATGAAGAGGAATGAATGTATCCAATAGGGTAGGGTAATTGATGCCGTTCACTCTTCTTCATCACTTGCAAAGGGATTCTTCCCCGAGGCCCAAAGCCAGATGAGGAACAAAATCAGAACCGACCAAGGAATAGCTATGGCGACAATCTGACCAAAATACTCCAGTGAAACGAAGTAAAGTAATGGCTGCATAATAACTACAAGGAGCAAGAATGGAGTGCTTTCCATTTTGCCCCCCATAGAACTCCTCACTTTTGTTTTGGAAATAAATGATTGGGTGGAATGAACCCCTAGTGTATACAGGCATCAATTACCGTACAGAAGTAGATGTATGTATCATGTACCATATTTCATAAAGTGCGTACCTTACGTCATTATCATGAAGCCCATAGCTGAGATAGAGGAAAAACTGGCAAGTAAGGCAGAGCCAATCCTGGGCTTCAAGCCATCTTCTAAAATCAAAAGAGGGCCTATTGGAATACTAATCAGCATAATTTGCATAGTGATCGTGTATAGAGAATTGAGCCGTGCTGGCGTAATCTAGGGTACACTAGATGACGTATACATCATAGAGGGGAGCCCTTAGTGACGAATATGAAAGATGGGAAAGCCGATGATGTCGGAGAAAGCGAGGCTCAGATGGACCCTCGTCGATTATTGGTAAGCATATTCTGGAACCCGATTGGAATACAATTCGCTATAGCAATCATAGCCGTAAGCATCGGATTCATACTCAAGCAATTATCGATTATCTGAGAGATCACTGTGATCCACAGGAGGGGCGATGTTGACATCAGGCACTGTAAGGCTAGTAAACGCCGGAATGATCTCTGATCCTTGAATACCACTCGGATACTACCTGATGGTTCTCTACTATTTCGAAACCGTTCAGCCCCTGCATGGATCTAAGTATACCGAAGTTAGCGTAATCCGCCCCGTTCGGTTCCCTCCCTCCAAAGAAGTCCCCATCTATCCCCTTGGACATCACGTCCAGTTGGTACCTGAGATTTTCATAAGGAGGGAGGTCGAACATCTTCGCCCTGCTCTTGCCTACCATACGCATGATGACCGCCCCAAGCCACTTGTTGATTAGGCGGCTGCCTAACGAGAAGTTGTCAACCTTGGTCACGTAATCTAAGGCTTGTAGAGATGTCCTATACGAGGTGTATATTACTGCGACGATAGACTTACCGAGAACATCATTGGAAAAATCCATCCACCTGTCCTGCTCTGGGTCCATGCCTTTTCGGGGGAAGGAATTCGAATCTTTCGAATCGATATAGTGGAGGATGTAGTTAGAGTCGTTCACTTGGGTCCCATCGACGTCGATGAATACTGGTACTTTGCCCCATTCGGACCACTTCAGTTCGGTCTTGAATGTAGGATCTACCTCGACCTTGGAGTACTCGATCCCCCTGGAGCCCAGGAGAGCCTTAACCTTGAAGCAGAATGGACAGGTCTCGAAGCAGTACATGGTTGGTAGCCCGTTAACCACTCTTTCTGGAACAAGACCCTCCTGCACTCCCGAGGTTGATTGGACAGCTGGTATCTCTTCCATATCAATGCGCCTAAACTCTCACTTGTGAATCCATCGAAGTGTCATTGTCACCAGATTCAAACCACATCTACTCAATAGTAAATGAGTTCTACTGAATTACGTGCTCCTTCAGTGTTTCCAGGGAAACGATTTGGAGAGTCTCCTCATGAGTGGCTGAAATGATTACGGGGCAGGCCACCCCCTCCTCGACGGCATCCTGCCATGTCTGTGCACAAACACACCACCTATCGCCGGGGGAAAGCCCTGCGAAACCATGCTCAGGCACGGGCGTGATTAGGTCATTACCTTGGGCGAGTGCGAACATCAGGAACTCCTCAGTAACTAGGCAGCAAACAGTGTGCAATCCGTGGTCACTGCGGTCTGTGTTACAGCATCCATCTCTGTACCAACCAGTGAGAGGTTTGGTTGAACAAGTTTCCAACACACCCCCGAGAACGTTGAATGAAGGTAGCATGGACGACACTAAGGACTTCAGTTGATTAAACGATGGGTTGCTAGAAATTTGAATAGCCACTACATCATTGCTGAGTACAGACAAATTGCTATTAGTGTCGGGAAGATTACCATCGGTGGAGTCGGTATGTGCTCAAGATAGCCCCTTATCTTGGCCCAGACAATCGTCCCAAATACCAGAGCAAGTCCTATTGCGGTTCCGACTAGGATGGCCTCTCCCGCCATGGCGTCATCTACATTGAAACTACAATACAGGTTGATTGCACCTATTCCTGCAAAGCCCCCTCCGATTAGCATCCTCATTGATGCTGCAGGGCCACCCTCTACACCCTCTACATCACCGAATATGCTCTTGTTCATACCAATGGGATCTCTATTCTTCATTATTGCAACTAGGACCAAAACGACCCCTACTATTTGCATTGCTGTTGTGTGCTCCATACCTCTCCCTGAAGGCTGACGGCACTTCATGATACGTATCAATTTGGACACACATAATATATTGAAGCACGGTAGCCCGTATGATGGATTCATCGAACCTCAGTGGAAGCTGGTACCTCCATAATTGTAAGCTAAACGATGGCATTAGGGCGTTAGAATCAATCATCGAACCTAAATCCAGTGATCTACTATGGTTAGGAATTCTCCATATGAAACAAGGAAGGGAAGGATTGGCAGCGAGCTACCTCGGAGATTCTTTGGCGGTTTCTAGAGAGGATGGCGACAATAGATTGGTGCCAGTCTGCCTCTGTATGCAGTCTAGGTTGTACACCGATAGAGGCGATTACTCAAGTGCTATGAAGCTGGCAATAGAGGCCCAGAATTTTTCAACTCAAGATGAGTGGTACAGGACAAAGGCCCTTTCTTTTCACGCGATTGCTTACTGCCTTCGCTTATCAGGAGATATGGACGGTTCTATAATGGCATACAAATCTGCCATACAAATCTATGATGATGCGGGAGACTCCAATAGGAGAGATGAGGAAGTGAGGAATCTAGCGACTGCAATGTTCCTCAATGGTGAAATTGACGAATGTGAGAAATTGTTGAGGGGGATTCGAGGAGCGTTTTCCAGCAGGACCCCGTATTCAGGGGCATACTCCCATGTGGATGAGGCCATTCTCAATTTCATAGAAGGGGACTTCGAAAGATCTCATAGTGAAATTATCAAAGCACGAGCGGCTATCGAGGAATGTGAGCAGACCATGGACAAAGACGAAGAATTGGTACTAGAATACCTCATAACCCTCCTCTCATCTTGAACAACATGGATCTTGAGTCCTTTGACATCGCCCGCATATCCATTGGAATGGCCATACTGGTGTATGTGGCCAATTGTGCTGTAAATCAGAGAGTCTGGATACGTAGGACATTCTCGTGGGGTTCAAAGGATGAGTATCCTAAGATTTACCGGATGAACATTGTTGGTGGGACAATGATTGGCCTATTTCTAATCGTATCCCCGTTCTTGCTATAGAGTCATTTCTCCGATTCAAATGCATTGGCGGCCTCTGAAATCACTGATAGGATCCTATGAATCTCGTCGTCCTTGGGTAGTCCCCTCATCACCACCCTTAGCATTGTCTCCTCGATTCCGTCCCTTTTATGCTCCTTAGTGGGCATTGAGTCGGACAATCTGCTAATTTCAGACCTCAGCCTATTCCTCAGATTCGGGTCTAGCAGCCTCATAGACTCGGCCTCCCTCAGTTCCTGCTTCGCTGAAGTGGCGAACCATGTGTAGCAAATGATCGAAACAGCGTGGCTCAGGTTTAGGATTGGGTATCCCTCCCAGGATGGGATGGTAACGAGTATGTCACACTCGTGTAGCTGCTCATTAGTCAGCCCTATGTCCTCGGGTCCGAAGATGAGCGCAACTTTGCCTGAAACTCCGGCTAGTCTTCGAGGAAGCTCCTCGGGCAGGATGAAGTGCCTGAACGAGATCTTGTCACCAATCTCCCTCTTACCGGATGTCCCGGCTACCAAGGAGCAGTCGTCAGTCGCATCGGCAATACATTCGAAGATGCTGCACGAATCGAGTATGTCCTGAGCGTGCTTGGCCCTATTCCTGGTCTCTTCGCTCCATTCGCCGTGCCTGCCGACTATCCTCAAGTCCCTAATGCCAAAATTTAGCATGGACCTGGCCACAGCACCAATATTTCCATCGAACTTAGGATTGACTAGGACGATGCAAATATCTTCTGAGCCGGGTGGCGGATCAGTGTCTAGCCTACCACCCATACCACTCCGGGAGGGGTCGTCCACTGATGAGTGATGCGCTAATCTACGCGCCTTTGCTTGTACCGAGTGATGTATCCGGCTATCCAATTCCTCATCCTCTTATTGTCAACATCGGAGAACTCGCTTACTAGGTGCTTGTTAGCATCAAAATCATCAGTGAACTGGTCGGGGTATAGCTCAATAAGCCTCAGAGCCCTTATCTTAACGAATGAAGGTCTGATGTTGCCCATTCTTACTCCTCCAGTAGCTTGACTTCCAGAGGGAAGCCCTCCTCGCGGGTACAGACTACCCTTACTTTCCTAGGGGGCTTCTGCATACCCCTAGACCAGATGTAGTGGTTAACAGCCTCGTCGATCCAGATGTCCTCGTCCTCTGTCATCTTCATGTGGCGGGCAACGTGCTTCCTGATCTCGGTAATGGCCCTATTTGCCCTACGAGTCCTTGGAACCGCCCATGCAGCCCTTAGTGGGATAGTCATTTCCTTAACCTCTGCCATGAAATCACCTCTGTAGCTTACTTCTGCGCCACATATGCCTCTTGGGATGCGTGTTGACCTTCCTGTTGGTTCTCAGCATGACCCAAACAGGAACCCTTCGGTTCTGCTTTGTGACCTTCATTAGGCGTCTCTTCTTAGCGTAGGGTTTGTGCCTTGCCATGAAATCGCCTCAGTAGTTTGATAGTCCCGGATGCCTCTCAATTGCGGCATCTAAAACGGAGTTCGCAACATCATCGAGTAGGGCCTGTCCTGCTGGTGTGAGGACCTTGCCATGGTTCACAGTGCCTGCTGGGTTCATCTTGCTCACCACTAGGCCTGCGGACGTCAGTTGCTGGAGGATGTTTCTTGCGATGTTTCTCGAGCCGGCAACTGCACGGTTTGACTTGACCCCCCTGTCCTTTGGACCACCGAACTGCTGTGCCATATGGTTAGCTCCTATGGGTCCCATCTTCCCAACCTTGCGAAGAACGGCGGCTGATCTGGTGATCCACCAATCATCCTGTACAGGTGGTCTTTCTCGGTGCGTCCCGGTCTTAACGATGCTTGCCCACTCAGGAGCCTCGACCTCCTCTACGGAAGCCAGTCTCCTTGACAATTCGTCAATGACGAGGTCGGCGGGAACATCGTGGAACGTAGTCATAGGCTCACCAAGCGGCCGCCCGTCTTAGAGTCCCTATTTAATCGTGATGACGGACGTTGAGCTACTGCTTGGATGCAACACCTCGGAATTGTGACGACAAGGATTCAAATCTACGGGTCGTTTCGTTTACCTGTGCGCAAGTCGATGTCACAGAATCCAAACATGCTCAGGACGATGATAGGCCTGGGAATGACACTGATCATCATACTAGGTTATGCGGTCTATTCTAACACCGTTGACTCTGAATACTACGGCTATATCACATCAAACGAACACATCGAATTGACCCTTTCCCAGGATGATGTAGAAGTTGCTGAATGGTATGTAACCACCAATGATGCGATTTCATGGATTAACACCACTGTTCTGGGTGCTCCCGTTGGTTCCACCCTAGTGGTGCAATCTGAGGGAGAGTCATGGTATCACTCCCCATCCTTGGGCGAAGATGTCGACTACCCATTCAATTGCAAGGAGATTAGTGGCGACTATTCGGAATACATCGAGGTGTGTGATTTTTCAACAACACACGAGTTGGAAGTCGAGGGTGATTTTTCCATAATGAGGGGGATTGTGTCAATTTCCCTCCCAATCGAGGGACTGGGATATCTGCAAGCAGATGATATTGCGGATGCTGAGGAGATGGCGGGCAACCTAATAGATGGCGAGTCAGGCATCATCACATGGCGAGTCGGGATATACAACGACGGAGAAGCTATAGATAATTCTGGTATTGATATATTCATGAATGCGACAATCCACCAATTTGTTTCAGTGAGTGAATTCAATATTGACCCAGTACAGGAGTCGGTATATGGAATGGCAACATTGGTTGGTTGCTTTGGTCTGATGCTCGTAATTCCTCTAGTCGTATATTTCTCAGCAGTACACAAGGCAAAGAAAGACGAGGCGGTAAGATTGGATGCCCCTGATCTGAATGCTGATTAGGGCGAGGGGGATACATCCCATTCACCGTTGATTGGTGATGTTCTAATTATTGCGAGATTGAGCTCTACGAATTTCTCTATGGAAGCGGCACAACGTTCCCCAGATGGGGCTATTTCCTCATTATATCGGATATCCATCTCGCTGGCGATGTCTTCGAATGAGTGCTTACCATCCATTAACTCCCACAGGGTCGAGTTCATTCTATCGAGCGGCCTTCTGAGTTCCACAGGGGCACGGAGAAACTTGGCAATGAATGACTCCAGTCTGCTGAATTGCTTCTCTATCACGATTACAACGGAATAGTCTCCTTCAACCTTATCGATTCTATGCCATTGTACTGGGGCCCTAGTAGGGTATGAACTAACAGGCACGGCCATGATTATCCTACCACTACCCATATCATCAGGCTTACCATAGATGCAATGCCTATCATAGAGAAAACCTTGACGATATCTCTCCTTTCAGTGAATGTATCGGCATACCATGACACGATGCCACATATCATACATATCAGAAGAAGGATCTCAGAACCAGGAGGCAATCTATCCAGAGTATCACTATCTCCTTAATTTGGTAGTGTTGGAAACCATTGATGATGCCAAGCTGGTAACCCTTTCCATTATTGTATCGCTGACCAGACTTCCGTCTTCATTGAATGCCTCCTTGATATGCGGGACTGCCACTTGTTCAGGTGCGACCCACCCGTATATCCATCTAGCTGCAATCCTCATGTGATTGAGTGTATTGTTACTTGACTGGCCCCCTAGAGTGCTCATCAGGCCGAACACCTTTCCCTTCGTGTGCTTAGAATACAACCAATCCAGGCTATTCTTCATCACCCCACTCATCGTTCCGTGATATTCCGGGCTCGATAGCACAAATGCATCAGATGAGGTCGCCAACTGTTGAAATTCCTTGACGTTTTCATCGTCCCAACTTCCATCCGCACCGACAAGAGGGAGGGGCTTGGCCCCATGATCCCACACGACAGTCTCGGCACCAAGCTTGCGGCACTCATCGAGCAAGAGCTCGAGCATCCTGCCATTCGCCGAATCTAGGTCATATGTTCCGCAAATTCCCATGATAAGGATAGGTTCTGACATGTTGGTCCCTGTCGGGCCTAGGACTTCAACTATGTGTTTCCGTACATGATAAGCCAATGCTTATGTTACAATCAACGAGCGAACTGGTATGGACGACGGGGGGATGACCGAATTATTGGATTCGGCCCGCTCATACGCGGAATCCGGCAACCTATTGTTAGCCGCTGAGAAATACAATGAGGCAGTTGACTCATATCCCTCGAGTGCTACAGCTTGGTATGGTCTTGGAGTTGTGCAGGCCAGTAGGGGGATGACTGTGGACGCGGTCACTGCTTTTGAGAAATCATACTCCATTAATCCTGAACATGGTGCTACCGCTGCCAATTTGGCTGTTCTCTTAGAAGGCTCTGATCCAGCCAGGGCAGGGGAGCTGGCTCGTTTGGCAATTGGCCGTGTTGGCCAAGTGGATGAGCTAGCCAGAATATCAGGCCTTTATCCGCCACCTGCAGAGAAACAAGAGATAGTAATCGAGTCGATACCGGTAGATGACGAGGTGATTGTAGATTCGGTTCCAATCGAGGATGTAATGGTGCTGAAATCAGAGCCGGTTGTGAACGACGATGATACCGATGAAGAGGACGAGGAAGAGCTGTTCATTGAGTCGGAAGTTTTGATTCCACTGGATGAGCTCATTGAGCTAGCGCGGGATAAGTTACGAGTGGGGGAAGCTCAGGAGGCCCTGGACATGGTTAGGCCTAGGCTACAGAGCGATGGCTCTAGCGATGCTGTGCTATGGTCGATATGTGGGACTTGCCTTTCCATGGTGGGTAATGAGGTCGAGGCGATACAGGCTATGGAGTATTCAATATCTATAGGCGAGGATTCTCCTAAAACGCACTACAATCTTGCACAATTACTGAGGAGAAATGGCAGGAAGATCGATGCGATGCAGTCACTAGCTAATGCATTGCTATCAAATCCAGCTCATGTAAACAGCCTGATTGCCCTCGGTGAAATGCGTCTAGAGGCTGGAAATGCTGAGGAAGCCGTGTCCATCTGGAGAAGGGCATTGGAACACGATCCACATAACGAAATTTCTAGGCGAATTTCGGAATTGGATGAGACGGAAGAAGAAAGTGATGAATATACTGACGAAGCAATAGAGGAAGAGGTTGTTGACGCTGATGTTTCGATCATTGACACATTTGCGAACAGGATTTCTATCGCTAGGGAGATGTCCGAATCGGGCGATCATGTGGGGGCCGTTAATATGTGGAAGGTCTTACTCGAGGAAGACAGGGGTTCAGCTGACATTTGGAACGGCATGGCCGATGCGCTTTCCGCAGCTGGTCACGTGGACAGGGCGTTCCAATGCAGGCAAAGGGCGGATGCCATCGTAGAAGCTGCGGAGAAGGATGAGGTCATTGAAATAGAGCAAGTTGAGATTGACCTTATCACGGCAGGCGAAGAGGCGCAAGAGAGGCTAGATAGTATCGAGCCAACCGAAAATGATGATGTGAACATTTCGATAGAGTGGTACAACAAGGGCGTGACTCTACTAGGTGAGGAGCAGCCAATAGAGGCACTGAACTGCTTTGAGAGGGCCATTGGTAGCGCCCCCAGGGAAGAGCTCTCTCTCAGGGTAAAGTCTCAGGGAGGCAGGGGCCATGCACTCTACCAACTTGGTAGATTCGGTGACAGCATCAGATCATACCATACCGCCATCTCTATGGATCCCAGTGGCGTAACAGCGAGGATGCTGTACAACATGGGTTCGTCATATGCTGCCTTGGAGCTTTTTGAGGATGCTGTGAAATGCTTTACTCAATCACTTGAGAGGGGCCTTGATGACAGTGATAATGACCTATGCAGGAAGCAGATAAGTAGGTGTAAAATTCTTGCTAGGGAGCAATCGAAGAGGACTCCTAACTAGAAGAAACCCTGCTCGGGCTACTATATATTGTGAATGAGTCCCCCCTGGCGAAACCCACTAATGTCAGTCCGTGCTCTCTCGCCATATCTACGGCCAAAGAGCTGGGCGCCCCAACAGCAATCATGATGCTGAAGCCGCACCTAATCGCCTTATGTACGAGTTCGAATGAGGCTCGACCAGAAACTAGCAGAACCAAATCATCTACTGGATGCATTTCAGATAGCAACATATGGCCAACCAGCTTATCCAAGGCATTGTGCCTCCCAATATCTTCTTCTACGTGCAGAACATTCCCCAGGGGAGTGGATATAGCAGATGCATGGGATCCACCAGTCGAGTTGAACAATGGTTGTATCTTCCTTAGTTCGTCCAATGAGTAGTTTATCGATTCCATGGAGACATTCGGCCCAACATGCATCTTTGGACCATGAATATGGAGCATATTGGAAATAGAATCCTTTCCACATATTCCGCATGAAGAAGTAATTGTGGAAATTCTGTGGTACTCGCTAAGAGACTCTTCGTCAATATTTCTACAAACAATTTCTATCGCTCCGTCGCCCGATATGGTTTCAATGACGTCATCAATCCCGTTAATTAGGCCCTCTGAGTATAGGAAACCTATTGCGAGTTCCCTATCTCTTCCAGGTGTACGCATGGTTACTCCAAGGGACCTAGTAATGCTGCCGAATGTAATGGTGATTGCGAGTGGGGACTCGACGGCGACTATGTCGTCTATTCTGGCCAATCCCTCATCATTCAGTTTCGAGACTCCGAACTGCTTCTCGGTACTGACCATGATTCGACATTGAGTCGTGGTATTCATACATGGCGGATATACAATCAATACTATTCAAATACCACACTGTTTAGCGAGTCTCATGGCACACGATGGTTGTGAGGGCATTTCCCTACCAGTCGTATCAGCCATGCAGAGAGTTGAGGGCGTCAAGGTCAATATCGAAATAACTGAAGCCGCAATTACCGCTCTGAAATCTTCAATGAAGGGAGACGAAGAGACGCATGCCCTAGTAGTCAGCGCTGAGTCAGGAGGATGCTCGGGTTACATGTACGACATGGCGATAGTTGAGGACCCGAATGATGACAACTACCAGAGGGTTGAGGAGAACGGTATGACCATACTGGTACACAATAGGGACAGTTCTCTATTAGATGGGATAATTATTGACTTCAAAGACTCATTAATGGGTGGGGGGTTCCAGATTGAGAACCCTAATGCGGACAGGTCTTGCGGATGCGGCCAGTCATTCGGTTGAATCTGGTTCTGCTGCACGTTGGACGTGTGAGAACTCTATCTCCTCACCATTGTCTATCCATTCCTCCAGCCTCATTAGTGGCGAAATACGGAGCGTTCCCAGGTGCCTAGTAAATAGGTAAACCATTGGATCATGCTCCTCGACTACTTGCTTCTGAAAATTATTCCTAACCACATTGCTTCTCGAGACAAAGAATGCATACTCGACGGCAACACCGATAATCGTTGCCGTATAAAGTACAAGGAGTACACTTGTCGAGAAAACGACAGGGTCGCCAAGGAGGTCGCCAGATCTCAGTCTACTACCGTAAATGAGTTGCCTCGATAGTAGGAATATTAGCCCTATTCCAACGGATGGACCCAATGCATCATCAACAAGGGAGTGCATGGGGATCAGCCTTCTCTTGGTCGGGTCAGCGAACACTAGTGAGTTTAGCGTAGCGGCACGTATCACGGATATGACAGAGACCAGGAATATGTAGAAGCCTGCGCTTAGAAGAAGGACCTCTGTGGGATTAAGAGGCAGATATAGGACAATCAGATATGCGAATATCCCCAAGAAGACTGTGATTGGCATCCTATGTGCGGATTCTAGGACCTTGTTCAGCGTGCCCGTTCCATCATCCAGTGGGGGTATTCCAATAATTTCCCAACGGGTCACCTTTCGGATTAGCCCTGCGACCCACAGTAGGAGTTTTTTGTCGATTAAGATCCACTCTATGGGTCTGAAGAGAAGAGAGAGGACTACTGATACTGGTAAAGCGAAGAGGCCAAGTAGCGGGGAAAACACCAATGCTGGTAGGAGGAGGAAGTGCTGCGTACCGAGTGGCCTAAGTAGATCTGATTCGATTCTGGATTTTCTCTCGTCGTCAATCAGAAGTCTCCTTGCCTCGGAATCCAATTCGGTCCTGTACCTCCTGATCGGAATCCCTGAATCGAGAACCCTTCTGACTTTCTCTCGATAGTGCTCGTGCTCGGGCTCCATCCCGACCCACCACTTCCATCCGAATCTCAATGGAAGTGAAAGGAGCAAGGGCAGAAGGAGTATTAGTACCCCTGTTGCCAATCCCTCTACAGGCTCTGCCACGAGTCATGCTTGCGCATTGAGGATTAGAATGAACCGGTCTAATCGGTTGCTCCACTGCTGAACCGACATAAATCAATGATTTCCAGAAGCGGCGGAGAAATTATCCGAAACCTGCGCCCAATCTACGACATTCCACCATGAAGCGATGTAGTCGCCCCTACCGGGTCCGAACTTCTTGTAGTATGCATGCTCCCAAACATCGATACCGAGGATTGGGTGGCCGCTTCCGTCCATTATTGGGTTATCTTGATTGGGTGTAGAGCAAATGCACAACTCTCCATCATTATCTACACAGAGCCATGCCCATCCACTACCGAATCTGGTCATAGCAGCATTAGCAAATGACTCCTGGAATGAGCTGAATGAGCCAAACTTCTGGTCTATTGCAGAAGCCAGAGTACCCTCGGGCTGCCCGCCCCCTTCTGGGCACATAATTGTCCAGAAGAGCCCGTGATTCCAGAAACCCCCTCCGTTGTTCCTCACTGCGCTGTTGTCAGAGTGGTTTGCGAGCAAGTCCTCAATGTCCATACCATCCATTTCTGTGCCCGTAACTGCAGCATTCAATTTTGCAGTATATCCAGCGTGATGCTTACTGTGATGTATCTCCATAGTCAAGGCGTCTATGTGCGGTTCAAGTGCGTCGTATTCGTATTCTAATGCTGGTAATTCGAAGGTCATATTTATCCTCAATATTGCCGAAATGGTGGTTAGATATCAATTATGCCATAGAATTCTCGGAAAATCTTCATCGTACTTCTGTCAATACAGGCGGATATGGCGAGGGTTGCTGTTACTGATGGCATTGATGAAAATGCCGCAGATAAGCTCAGGGGATTGGGTCACGAGGTTGTAATTGGGCACCATGATTTGGACTCTCTAGAAAATGGCTCCTTGTCGAATTTTGATATCGTGGTTATTAGGAGCGCTACGAAATTGGGCACTAAAGCCATTAATGTAAATTCAAGTGGATCTGGATCATTGTCAATGATAATCAGGGCTGGTGTCGGTGTTGACAACATAGATATCGATGCCGCGACCTCTTGCGGCGTCAGGGTTTGCAATACCCCAGGCGCATCGACCAACGCAGTCGTGGAGCTTACTATTGGACTGCTGCTATCATCTGTCAGGAATGTAGCACGCTCCGATCGTAGGATGAGGTGTGGGGAGTGGGCGAAGAAGGAGATGCGTGGAAGTGAACTTAGGGGCAAGAGGCTCGGACTGATTGGCTATGGGAGGATAGCTAGAGGGGTAGCAAATATTGGGAGGAATATGGGGATGGAAATTCACGCATTCGATCCCTACATAGATCAGGAACTTGTCGATGACTACTGCACCCTTCATGAAGACGTGGACTCTCTATTCAGGACGTGCACACACATATCTGTGCATTGCTTCCTTTCCCCCGAAACTAGGAATCTAGTTAACTCGAGGAGGGTTTCCCTGATGCCTAAAATCGGTGCTGACGGTATAGAGTGTGGAAATCACATTGTTAATTGCGCGAGGGGCGGAATTGTACATGAGGAAGAAATTCTACAGTCATTGGTTGCAGGCGAGCTGTCAACTGCTGCTCTAGACGTTTTCGACGTCGAGCCGGCGACGGGTAATGACTTACTGGATTTTGACAGATTTACCTCGACACCGCATATCGGTGCAGCCACAATGGAAGCTCAGTCAAGAATTGGAGATGAGATTATCTCTATAGTCAGTAGTTTCGAGTCAGGAAATATTCCGGACTCGGCATTAAACTAGTCATTCTAAGCTGTGCATTCTAGAAAGTGCATCCGAGAGGAGTTCCAGATTATCCGGAATCGAAATACCGGAAATAGGTGATTTGAGGGAGGTGCCGCCTTCTTTCTTCGCCCTCCAAACCATTGAGTTGAATTCGATAATCGATGGCGTCAGTTCTGTCATGTCATGATGGTTCTGGGACAGAGCTGAATGTGGGGTCAATGGGAATTCCCTAACATCTACTGAGCTCAGGCCATAAATCTCGGTTGAAAGATAATGTGTGAAGAATGGACAAATTGGCGAGAAGGCTGCCATCAGATCCCTGACTATCCTGTGAAGCGTCCATTCGGCCGATGCATTTCCCTCGTATAATCGTGATTTCGCCATTTCCAACCAATGACCTGGGAAAACACCAGTCCAAAAACCCTTGATTGCTTGGGCTGCATTATAGATGTCCAGACCCTCCCACGCATCGGAAACTCTCTCCATAACTTGACTGAACTCGGATAGTATCCAAATGTCCTCTGGCTTCATTCCATCAGGGGGGTTTTCTAGGTCGCTTGGAACTTCAAACTGGCTGGCGAACCTAGCCACATTGAACATTTTTGTGAGAACGCCGAAGTACTTGGCCTCGATTTCTTCGGGGTTGATGTGGAAGTCATCCCCAACCTGGGCATCGCATGCCTTCCAAAGCCTGAAGCATTCACTCCCAATTTTGTTCGCCCTTAGGCTAACTTGCTTGCCACCGGGGCCCTTAATTTTCCAAGAGCCGGTCCTTCCTCCAGCCCCGCATTCCAATACCGAGTCGGCATCGATTCCGTTTCCCAGGGACTTTGACATTTTCCTGCCCCATGGATCCATCCCAAGTCCGTCGACCCAGATGTTCTTGAAGGCGGGTTTATCCAAGAGCAGGGTACTCTTTAGCAGGGTGTAGTAAAGCCATGTTCTGACAATCTCCTTGCCCTGAGGTCTGATTGCTGTCGGAAAGGCCCTCTCAAACATCTCTGGGTCGCTGATATATCCCGAAACATAGAGATTGGAGTTGGAAGAATCCATCCATGTATCGAAAACCTTCTCTTCTCCAGTCAGCACGCCAAGAGATTCCGCTAGATCAGAGTATTTTCCGAGCGATTCTCGAGTAGCCCTATCGAGGACCTCGGAACCTTCTGGAGGTTCGTCCCTCCATGGCTGGACATAGGAGCCATGTGGTGGCACGACGACCTTGCTGCCATCCTCTGAATACCAAATTGGTACCTCTGTGTGATACCATCTCCTTCGACTTATTGGCCAGTCTATTGATACTCCATCCATCCAGTCATGCAGGAATTGCCTATTTCTTTCCGGAATGAAGACTGATTGGTCTGAAAGCTCCCTCATTCTTTCCAGGATATGGGTCTGCCTAACATACCACTCCTTGAGTAGGATTATTTCCACCGGGTTGCCGCCCCTCTCACTAACTGGAACTTCCTGGGTCCTCTTGTTAGCAGATTCCAGTCGTCCAATTTCTGATAGGGTGTCTATTGCCGCCTTTCTTGCTTCTTCCGCCATCATGCCGCATAGGGGTCCCGAGATTTCTGTAAGCCTGCCCTCCATGTCTATTGCCACGAACGGATTAATGCCTAGTTCTCTAAATACAGCAACGTCATTCTGATCTCCGAATGAGCACACCATTAGAACGCCACTGCCGAAATCCGACTTTACCGAGGGATGAGTCATTATCTCGACGGTGTCATCCCGGCCCTCGACCGGAAGAGGCAGTGAAATCCTCTTACCTACCAAGTGAGAGTAGCGCTGATCATCTGGATGTACTACTACGACCCCGCATGCACAAATGAGTTCGGGTCTAGTTGTGGAAATAATCACATCCTCCCCATCATCTGTAGTCCACCTTACATCACAAAGCAAAGTTTCTCTTGTAACCCTCTGCACCTCGGCTTCGGCAATAGTGGTGCCTTCGACAGGGTCATAGATATTGGGCCTTAGATCCTCCACTATATCCCCCCTCCTGAAAAGATCAACGAAAATTGATTGTGTTACGGCTCGGTAGTCTGGAGCGTCGGTAAGGTACTCATTTGCATAATCGCAGGACAGTCCGACTCTCTTCGCAGTATGCCTCATTGCCTGAGTGTATTCCTCAATGGTAGTCGAACATAGATCCAAGAACTCGCCCCTCTCGTAAGTCCTCATTTTCCTTCCAGTCTTTTTCTCGACTGTGAATTCGATGTTTATCCCATTCCTGTCGACGCCCCATGGGAAATAGACCTCCTTTCCCATCAGCCTCTGACTTCTGGCGATTACGTCAATCATGCTGTATTGTGCAACCGCACCTATGTGCCATGTTCCACTAGGATATGGCGGAGGGGTATCAATAACAAACAGTTCCTTCTCACTACGAGGATCGAAGGAGTATCGTTCAGAAAATGTGGAGCTGAAGTGTTCCTCCTGAATCCTCTTTTCGAGGTCTATTGTCCACCTCTTGTCTTGAATAGTTGGAGAGCCCACTATATCTCCTCGATATCATCCCGAGAACTCACGTTCTTGACTGTTCCCGCCTATGGCGGGGCTCTCGTAACGGCATTGGGGGCGATATATACGGCGAGGGGTTGAAGTCCCCTCCTCAGTCAGCAATCTCTGTATTGAGATGGACGATGGAAGCGAGGAGCGTAGATTCAACGTCTCCGGAATGTTAGAGACACCGGTAAATACGGTGAAAGAAAAGGCTGCAGGACTGAGGGATGCACTTGGCAGCATCAATTCTGAGTCCGTTTCAAAGGCGATAAAGAAGGCGCCCAATACAATAAAGCGGAATCTGCTTGATTCTACCGTTAGTGACATCATAACCAAGGTTCCAGTGGTCACGGTAGTAATTTGTCTCGCAATAACAGGATTCTTCTCCATACATTCTGGAATAAACGATTGCAGGGACGGTTACAATCCGGACTGGTGCAGTGAGGAAGGAGCCCTGAACGTCAACGGTGATATGGCCATATACCTCCCACAAGGTTCGGAAGTTCAGGCCCAAATAGAAGACGTGGAGCAAGACTGGACTACCAATGTCATGGTAGTCTACGTTGAGTCGAACACGACTGGGGTCGACAAACTGCCAATCCTGTCTCAATTAGACTTAGTGGAGAATACCCTGAACACACATAGAAACGACGCTGGAGAAGATGACTTCGTGATATACGTGCTTTCGGTTTCAACCGTGGTCAAGGAAGTCAACTCGAGTGGGGGCAGAGTGGTCAAGGCTTTCTTCTCGGGAGTGGCGGAAGCCACAGGTAGCAGCGAATTGTCAGAGCTAGTTAATGACACTGTGGACGGTCAGTCAAACTTGATTGGTGACTACTCGATTCCGGACGAACAGGAAAGAGTGGATCAGATCCTAGATGAGATGCCACAGAATGCCCTAGATAAGCTAGTCAGGGATGTGGGGAATGATGTAAATGAGACTGCTGGACACTGGAATAGGGCCGTGATAATCATAGGAATCACCAGCCTAGTTGACATGGATGGTGACGGTGAGGATGACACGAGCGATTACATTGATTTTGTATCAAATGAAATTCATAGGATTTCCATTGAGAACAATTGGCTCTGCAGGGACGAAGATGGCAGGGAGCTCAACCCCGATGCAAAGGAAAACGAAGATTATTGTGAAGAGCAGGGATACCTTGACCTTAGGATGACCCTGACAGGACCGGTTCCTCTCACCAACGCAATCACAGAAGAGTCATTCAAGCTATTCTGGGGTGTTTTCCCGGTTGGAGTCATTCTTGTCGCCTTTGGGCTCTTCATATTCCACTGCGATCTACTCCAGACTGGAAGGATTCGTCTTGTGCAGGGAATCAAAGTTGTCATTATCTCGGGCCTTCCTACCTTATGCTCTGTGTGGATTACACTCGGAATGATTGGTTTGACCAATTATGAGGTTACTATGACAGTGATAATTGTAGGGCCAATAGTTCTGGCCCTGGGCGTATCCTACGGACTACACATTACGAATAGGTATGCAGAATGCAAGGGCTCACCCAGAGAGAAAATGTCAGAGGCCCTGAGTTCTACGGGTAGGGCGGTTTTGCTATCGGCGCTGACCACAATTATCGGATTCATTTCGCTAACTTTTGTTCCAATGAAACCCATACAAACGATAGGTTGGGCGCTCTCCGGCGGTATTGTCGTGGTCTACCTAATGACCATGCTGATGGTTCCAAACCTTACGATGATGCTGGATCTTAAGAAGCCGTCTCACCCGCCGCCTAAAATCTTCCAAGTAGCAGTTGAGACTCCGATAAAATGGACGAGGGTTACACTGGCATTATTCATTATCGCCATGCTAGTATCTGCTGGCATCAATAGGCCCAATGTGGAAGAGAACATCGACTTGCTGGAGATGGCCCCGGCCGGTGTCGACGCCGTGGACAAGATGGGCGTATACTCCGATGAGTTCAACGCAGGTCAGCCTGGTTTCTTATTGATCACGGGGGATATCTCAGCTGATCCAAATCCTTTACCTAATGCTGAAGCAGAGCAGAGTGATCCCTTTGCCAATCTCGAAGGGATTTCGCAACTAGAAACTAAATGCAATACTGTGGAGAATACGACGGCTGTTTCCATAGTATTCCTGATGAAGGCCATAGGAGTTGGCGTAAATGTCTCTGGGACTCCGATTTACGACTTGATTAACGGAACTAATATCCTACCTGAACCTATCAAAGACGTGGCACAGTTGATATTCAACAACGAGGAATCAGGTAACGTCTCATTCTGGAGTGCCATGAACTACCTGGACCTGCAGGACACCGGCGGAGTCCAGGCGCAGAATTTTCTAATCTATGTGTTCTACAATAGCATGACCGAGGAAATGCGGGGGCTATTCATGTCATCTGACTTCCAAAGAAGCCTGATCTACATAGACATGCCTTTCATGGATGTAAAGGCGACATCTGCAGCCGTGGATTTGGTCGATGAATACGCCTCCCAGGAAACCGACGGCGCGATTGATTCTACGCCCCTTATCGGCGTGGCTTCAATCACCATTGAGGTAAACAATCTGATTGTAAATTCGCAGTGGTCTTCTCTCGGCTTCGCGCTTCTATTCACCGTTCTGACCTTAGCTCTTGTTTTCAGGGATGTTAGATATGCCATTCTCACCACGATGCCCGTTGGATTCACGGTAATGATGCAATGGCTAGCGATGGATAGCCTGGATGTACCGCTTTCACTCGTCACAGTGATGATAGGATCGATATTGGTTGGCGTCGGCGTTGACTTCTCGATACACATAGCGAATAGGATAAAGGAGCAAGGAGGGACAATTGAGGCCATACAGACTGCCTGTGCTAGTACTGGAATGAGTCTGTTCGAAGCAGTCACAGTCACTGCATTTGGGATGACTTGTGCCTATCTCATTCCAATTGCAGCAATCCAACCATTCGTGACGACCATAATTATCCTACTTCTGGTAGCGGCTATTTCCGCATTGATCCTACTTCCCGCAATATTCACTGCCATGATTAAGGCCAACATTGGCCTGACTGGTGGTATGAATACCATGGTCAAGGCCGCGGGACTCCGTAGAGCTATTGCCAGGGACGAGGCCGATGTAATCGATGCTGTGATGGTTCTTGGTTCCTCAGATGACGCCTGGTGATTCGACACGTTGATTCACCTTGTATTCAGCCGGTAATACATGACAGGGCATTGGCTGATGAAGAGCGAGCCCCATGTGTACCCATGGGAGCAACTAGTGGATGACAAGACAACACACTGGGATGGAGTGAGAAACTACCAAGCCAGGAACACGATGAGGGACCTCATGAAAATTGGTGACTTGGTACTATTCTACCACTCTAATTGCAAGCCTCCGCATATTGCTGGTGTGGCCAGAGTGTGCAAAGAGGGCTATCCCGACTTCACTGCTCAGGACTCTTCGTCGAAGTATTTCGACCCAAAGGCCACTCCTGACAATCCCAGATGGATGATGGTTGACATAGAGGCTGTAACGGCCATGAGAGATATTGTTACTCTCCCGGAAATGAGGGGAAATCCCGCGCTAGAGGGGATGCCGCTACTAATGAAGGGGCAGAGGCTATCTGTACAATCAGTTCCCGAGATGTGCTTTGAAACTATATGCAAAATGGGTGGATTAGAAGGCATCCCACGATAGTGGGCGCGTCCTCGGTGGACGTTCGTCACCGCTGGCGATAAATCACCGATCTCCTCAGCCCCGTTTTCCCAAGGCATCCAGCATCCCCGGTCGGGCTGCTCGCTTCCGCGCCTGACCTGGTTCCCGGGCATAGGATGGTCATGGCTCCCCTCCGGAAGCCAATTCCAACAACCTGCATCTCTTGGGGACGAGGCGTCGACGTCAACCGGCGGGTCGCCAGCGGCTCGTCTACGCCGCCCTCGGACTTCAGGTCACCATTATCGACGATTTGTGAATAACAGAGCACGTCAACACCCCCCCTAGCCCAACATAACCGGGTAGTCCCCCCCTTTCAAAGAATTGGGCTGTCGGAAATTATGCGGCTTCGTACTTTGAGGGGCATCCAGTCTGAATTTCATGAGCGTGTAATATCCAAAAGTCGCCATTATTCATCAGTTCTCCCTTTATTGCGATCATATTGCCCTCATCGAATCCGTCTGGAATTACAGTGCTGGAGTAGTCGACACTCAAAACTTGACTAATCCCGGAAATTGTGAAGCTGAAGTTTCCTGTGTCTAGGCTATCGATGGTAACCTCGCCCCTAACGTGCAGATGACCTTCATGAGAACTAGGATCATCCATTACCTCGTCAACCGAATACTGAACTTGTGGCTCGATCGAGACGAACATCAGGATAAGCAGAAGTGCCATGGAGGCCCCGGCAATTAGTAGTCTATTTTTCCTGGTTAGTGACACAGACGAACACCTTTCCTGACTTGTCCTAGTGAGTCTGACTGATGACTTTTCTGATAGTGTCAAACGTTATTGTACCCAACCGCTTCATCTATACTGGAGAATCCATTTTCCCTTACGCGGGACCTTAGTCCGCGAACAATGCTTGACACTACAGATGGGCCCCTGAAGATTAGTGCGGAGTACAATTGCAATAGTGAGGCTCCGGATGTTACTGAATTCCACGCTGAATCCGCCGAATCAATTCCTCCGACCCCCACAATGGGAACCTTGCCATTAGTCGACTCATACAACATCGAAACTACATCCAAAGATCTCGACTGTAGTGGCCTTCCAGAAACACCTCCGTTCTGGGCAAATGCGTGACGAGATTTCGTATTCTTTGGTATTGGCCTCTTCAGAGTCGTATTGGTAGCCACAATTCCGTCTACTCCATTCTTCAGAGCCTCTTCTGATGTTGCAACAAGGTCTTCGTCTGATGCATCGGGTGAAAGTTTCAGTAGAATTTGCTTTCCACCTCCCTTCGTCTCTCTCACGGAGTTGCAGGCCCTCAATACAGAACTGAGGCTGGACTCCTCGTGGAGGTCCCTCAAGCCGGGCGTATTCGGTGAAGAAATATTCAAAACGAAGAAATCTGCATGATCCCAAAGAGTTTCCAAAGTAGCGGAATAGTCGGATGGTGCTTGTGAATTATCGACTTTTTTCGATCTTCCGATATTTGCAGCTACGGGAACGTTTGGCCATTTTCCAGCGGCCCTCCTATTGATTAGATGGTCTCTGATTGACGAGGCTCCTGGATTGTTGAATCCCATGCTATTGACTAGTGCTTGTTCGGCATCAGCCCTGAACATCCTTGGTTTCGGATTTCCTTCTTGTGGGAATCGTGTGATTCCACCATATTCGACCCATGAGAATCCCAAAGCTGGCCAAGCAGAGAGGGCACTCGCACCCTTGTCCATACCTGCGGCCAATCCAAGTGGGTGTCTGAAAAGTCTGCCAAAAACATGTGTGGGCAATTCGGGTGATTGGTATAGGGCATTAAGTGTCCTTATCCCGGCTGAGGTCTGGCCGAAACCAGAAAGGGATCTGATAGCTAATCCGTGCGCCCTCTCTGAGTCAATCCTACTGAGCAATGGACGGGCCAGCATACTCCAACCAATGCCCATGAGCAGAGCCGTGATGCTATACCCTTCAAGAGTTACGTACCCTACGCACTGACATGAGCGTTTGGGAGCCATCTATGTATGAGGCCGCGAGGAGGTTCCTGAGGTCCGATGGAGGGAGCCTGATAGTGCCCAAACAGCTGCTCGACTCTGCAAACAAACTAGTTCTGAATATTTCAGACGAGTTGCCATCAATGGTTAATGAGCCTACAATAGAAACATCGGACTCGAATTATGAGATTATTTTCAATTCGGAAGATGGTTTGGATTTCTCTATTGCAAATGTTGAGCCGGGAATCGGCGTTTGCTGGATAAAATCCAATAATGCCGATGTGGAAAAAATTTGGAATCAACTGCTGGAAATTATTGATGGTCTGGCTAGGGCAGGATATCCGGGTTGTGTTGGTTGTGGAGGTCCCGGATCAGAAGAGATTTGGGATGAAGTTCGAGCTAGGGAACCCTGAATCATCCCCTATCCCTCACGCGCGCGCGCCACACACACCTGCACGCGCGCGCGTTGGAGCAGTCCAGTTCCACTCATGTTTATACGGGGTTCACTAAGCCCAAGTAAAACGTAGCACTGCATTATGAAGTGGAGCTATGGGTGTGAAGCTATGAAGCTAATGATACTCGAATCGGGGACCAAGGCTAAGACGGTAAAGAAGTATCTTGGCAAGGGGTGGATTGTGGAGGCTTGTAACGGCCATGTGCAAGATCTTCCAACTAGAAAGAGTGGCAAACAAGGTTCCAAGGCGATGTGGTCCTCTGATGAGAGTAGTCTTCCAGATCCACCCTGGGAATGGACTCAGAGAGCTGAGACTATAATTTCAGGAATTCTTAGGAAGGCATCAACAAAGGGCGTCGAAGAGGTCTACATCGCTACTGACCCAGATAGAGAAGGCGAATTCATTGCATGGAGGCTTAGCATAATTTTCTCAGATTTCCCTGTAGTTAGGAGGATCACATTCAATGAAATTACTAAGCAAGCTGTGAATGATGCAGTTTCTAACCATCGGGATGTTGATTCCAACCTGGTAGATGCGGCCAAGGTTCGAAGATTCATGGATCGTCTTGTCGGTTACAGGTGTTCTAAATTTGCTAGAAGTTGGAATCTCAAATCGATGGGCAGAGTTCAGACACCTACTCTTGGTTTCATAGTCGAAAGGGAAATTGAGCGAGATAATCATGTTCCGATTCCATTCCATAGTGTTAGAGCGACGTGTGATGGGTATCCATTCAAAGTTAGATTTCACGAGAAGGAGGACGAAGGGGCGTGGAAAGATGACGACGGAAAGCATTTTCCCGACAGGACCTTTGATGGCGAGTTGGCGATAAATGCACATGAAGCAATATCTAACTCCAGGACACTGCATATTTCTTCGGTCAAGGAAGGCAAGAACAGGAGGAAGCCCCCTGCCCCATTCACCACAGACACACTACTCCAGACTGCCAGTTCATCCTTGGGTTGGTCGATGAGCAAGACCAGTAAGATTGCATCCGACCTATACCAAGCAGGCCACATAACATACATCAGAACCGACTCTACGAGAACTAGTGAGACTGCTAGAAAGGAGATTAAGAGTCTAATTGAGGAAAATTTTGGTGCGGATTACATTGGTCCGGGTTCATTGGGCCCCGATGCCAAGAAGGGTGGTTCCAACGTGCAAGACGCTCACGAGGCCATCAGACCGACTAATCCGAAGTCCGAGACCATCGAAGGCACGGAAGCCGATGGGAAGAGGCTGTACCGATTGATCTGGAGTAGATTTGCTTCCAGCCAGATGTCTGAGTCTGTGAGGGAGAGACGTGACCTGCGCGCTACTGTTTCTGGCATCGAGGAGATACTAACCGGGACTGCATCATGGTTGATTCATCCAGGTTGGGAGGCGGCGTCAGCTGAGTTCCTATCAGAACCCCGAACTAATCCTCCAATTTTTTCCCTTGAGGAGGGGGCTGAGTGGCTAATTGATGAAGGTGAGGACAACCCCCTACTCACCAGTGATGAAACGAAGCCGCCTAGAAGGTACTCCGAGAGTTCGATTGTCAAGCAAATGAAGGACGCTGGCATTGGTAGGCCATCGACATACGTTAGTATTGTTCAGAGGATACAGGACAGGGGGTATGTTGAGTCGGAGGGCAGTTCACTATATCCCACGGACAGTGGTAGAACTTTGTGGATTGAGGTCGCTCCTATTTATGGCTCTAAGGCTGGCGGGATGGATGTATTATCCGCTTCATTTACAGCCAAGATGGAAGATAGCCTAGACAATATTGAGCTTGGCTCGATAGAGGCCCCGACTGTGTGGGGAGACTTCGCCAGAGATTTCAAAGAGGCCCACAACAAAGCGATTGAATACAGGAGAAAAAGACCGACCCCGAAACAAATGGCCTACATCGAGAGTCGGATCACTGGACTGGATGAGGAGGAGTTAGGGGGGCTTCTGGGTGGCAGGAAAGTTGAGGAGATGTCTGGCGAAGAGGCCAGTAATCTTATTGGCTCTCTGAATGAGCTTTCTATGGCAAATGGCGGCCCACCTGCAAGTGAAAAACAGATGAGCTACCTCATTTCCCTCATTGACAAATCGGGAATGTCTGTTTCGGATGCCCTATCGATGGTCGATGCCAAGGAACTGGATGATCTGACTGGTGGCAGAGAAGGAAGTGCTAGCAAATTAATCGGAATGATGAGGGATGTAAACTCAGCTATGCCAGCTACTGAACCACAGATGGAGTTAGTCAGGAACATGTCTGAACAGATTGGCATTCCGATGGCAGATATTCTTGCTATGGAAAATCTAGCCACTGAGGACGAGATGACTAAATCAGATGCTAGCAATTTAATTTCTAAGCTTAAGAGCCTGAAGAGAAAACAGGGTAAGAAGGGGAGCAAGAAGTAAGCGGTGATAGCGTGGGTATTGTAGACTACCACTACGATGTAGCAATAGTTGGTGCGGGACCGGTTGGTGGGTACCTTGCCACTAAGATGAGAGAATATGGCCATAGTGTTCTGATTATCGAAGAGCACGATGAAATTGGCAGGCCCTTCCAGTGCGCGGGCTTAGTCAACCCCGATGCAATGAGAAAGGTTTCTCTTGAGCAAACGGTGCTTACTCCAATTTGGGGGGCTAGGATTCACGGTCCATCAGGAACCCCAGTAGAGATCGGGGATCCGAATAGAACCAGAACATGGTCAGTATGTAGAAAGAAGTTTGACGAGGCACTAGTAAGACGGGCAGTTGAAGTGGGGGCCGACATATGGCTTTCCAGTACCCCAGAGGGTGTAGAAATCGGAGTTGAGTCTGCCTTGTTGAAAGTTAGGAGGGGGGATGTAGCTGTCAATGTTCAATGCCGGATTGTGTGTGGGTGCGATGGGGCTCACTCATGGGTCCGTAAGGAGTTTAGAATGGGGAGACCCAAGGAGATGATGGTTGGTTTCCAAGTTGAGGTGACGGGTTATCCGGGGAAAGAGGGAGTGCTCGACATGTATACTGGAAGCGATATTGCACCTGGGTTCTTCGCATGGGCGATTCCTTCTGGAAGCACAACAAGGATCGGCATGTGGAGTCGGCCCGATTTACTTGAAGGGGCGTCATGCGAAGGGCTAATCAACCGTCTTATGAGAGATTCGATTTGGACAGAAAGATTCTCTGATTGTAGAATTGTTGGCA
>Ga0066849_10000138_pt1 | contig 25656 bp, 33 predicted proteins | sample ETNtaG_9_FD_65492 | JGI IMG/M metagenome (GOLD analysis project Ga0066849, IMG submission 65492) | Marine microbial and viral communities from oxygen minimum zone, Eastern Pacific Ocean - ETNP201406SV69 | ecosystem: Environmental > Aquatic > Marine > Oceanic | place: Pacific Ocean: Eastern... | reverse complement strand
TTTAGCTGGTTCTTCAGCTTTTACTTCTTCTTTAGCTGGTTCTTCAGCTTTTACTTCTTCTTTAGCTGGTTCTTCAGCTTTTACTTCTTCTTTTTTAGCAAATCTTTTTTTCTTTAACTTTTCAAGCTGGCTTAATTTTATTTTCTCTCTATTTTTTAAATTATCTTTATCTTGAGAATATTCTTTAAGGTATTTCACTCTATCACTTATTTGAGCTCCCTTAGAAACCCAATAGTCTAGTCTTTCTAAATCTAAGTTTATTCTATCATCTGTCTCAAGATTTGGGTCATAGCTACCTATTCTTTCTAAACATCTACCATCTCGACGCTGCCTTTTATCCATTACAACTATATGATAGTAGGGCTTTTTTTTAGCTCCACCTCTTGATAATCTAATTCTCACCATACTTTAATTACTCTCCTTAGTTGGAAAACAGCTAATTATATCACTAGTTAAACTTTCTAGTTAGTAATTTTCCCATCAAAAAGGATTTTTATTGAATATCTTGCTATTTTTACCAAGAAAATTTGCTATTATCATAATAAATAAACAAAAACTAATGGAAGTTATATCTAAAATCTAGGAATGGATTATATTATCACGGGAAACCTGTAATTTAAAAATGGAACTATTGGCCTCTCTATCAATAACTGGTTATATTTTATCAACGTTAAGTATAAAAAATATGCTTATGCAATTTAATCAAAAATTTACACAAACATTATTTTGCATAGTTTTGTTATTAAGCATCATTCTAACAAGCATATATGCGTATGATCTTGCCTCATCTCATTCTATGAAGATAAATTTTACAATAGCTTTACTAGTAACCTCCCTTATTCTGAACTATCTATTCTTTTTGTTTATGTTTACAAAGCCTATAAAACACTTAGGTGTAATTCTTTTCCCATTAACTATAGGTTCTATTTTACTTACACTGTTTTTTAATTTTGAAAAAGAGCAAATAAAAATAGATAATAGTTTAATTCTACATATAGTTGTCTCAATTGTATCTTATGGTTTTCTTGGTCTTGCGGCCATACAAGCTATTCTTTTAAAACATCAAGAATATAAATTAAAGAATATTCAAAATTCATCTCTAAATAATATTCTTCCATCCATAGAGAAAATGGAAAAAGTTATGTTTGAACTTATAATACTTGGATTTATACTGCTTACACTTTCACTTTTAAGCGGCTCTCCCTTTGTTATATTAGATGGCAATCAAAACTTATTACAAAAAATAACTTTCTCTATTATTGCATGGGTAACGTATTCTTATCTTCTTTTCAAAAAATTTTCTTCTGGCGTAAGAGGTAAGCAAGCTACAAATTTAGCTCTTGGTGGTATGATATTTTTATTTATAGCATATCTTGGAACAAAGATATTTTTTATGTAACACTTAATGAATATAGATTTTAGTAATGATAAATTTTGATTTAGAAAGCTTGTTTTTTGTATTGTTTATACTCCTATTGTTATCGGCTTTTTTTTCGGGAGCAGAAACATCTCTCATGAGTGTTAATCGTTATAAGCTCAAGCATAAGCATAAGCTTGGAGATAGTTCTGCAAATAAAGTTAATTTCTTAGTTACAAATCCTGAGAAAACATTGGGGTTAATCCTTCTTTTAAATAATTTTGTCAATATACTTGCTTCTGCAATTAGCACGCTAATAGCAATAAAAATTTATGGTGAAGCAGGAGTGGCAATTTCAGTAGTTGTGCTCACGATTATAATACTAATATTTGCTGAGGTAACACCAAAAACATTTGCGGCACTTTATGCTGATAAGATTGCATATCCTGTTTCGTTGCTGCTTTATCCTCTTATGAAAATTTTTTATCCGATCGTAATTCTGATAAATTTTATATCAAAAATTATTCTAAGGATGTTTGGCATTAAAACAGAAAAAATTAATCAAGAATTATTAACAAAAGATGAAATAAAATTAATTGTGAAGGAGTCTAGTCACAGAATACCAAAAAATCATGAAGATATGATAGTGAATATGATTGATCTAGAAAAAGTAAAAGTTGAAGATGCCATGATACCTAGAAACGAACTCGTTGCAGTAGATATTGAAGATGATCTTAGAAAAATATCTAAAAAAATATTAAATTGCAAACATACTAGAATACCTATTTATAAAAAAGAGTTAAATAAACTTCTAGGGTTCTTACATAAAAGAAAAGTGATTGATATATTGGTTGAAAATAAAATGACTAAAGAGAATATATTAGAACAAATCAGCCCACCCTATTTTATACCCGAAGATACTTCATTAACTAGCCAACTTATAAACTTCAAAAAACAAAAAAAAAGAATAGGGTTTGTTGTAGATGAATATGGTGATGTCAAAGGAGTGGTAACTCTTGATGATATACTTGAAGAAATCGTTGGAGACTTTGATGAAAATGCCAAAAATGATGGCATTATTAAAATAAATTCACAAACATACATTATTGATGGAACTATACAAATAAGGGAAATAAATAAATCTCTAGACTGGGAAATTCCTGAAACAGCTGCAAAAACAATTAATGGCTATATTCTTGAATGTCTTGAAAACATTCCAACACAAGGAGAAACCTTCGACAGCGAAGGTTATTTATTTGAAATAGTGGAAATATCAAATAATTTTGTAAAGAATGTAAAGGTAACAAAAAAATAGTATTATATTGTTATGAGCAAGAAAGTTAAAAATAATCTATCTACTTTTGAAGATGATCTTAAAATGATGCAGAAAATCTTAGAAGATATTGAGTCTAAAGATCTTAGTTTAGATGAAATGATAATGAAATACCAAAAAGGTATAGAGTTGTCTAAAAAATGTCAAAAGACATTAGAAGAAGCTGAACAAAAAATAAAACAAATAACGAAGTAATTAAAATGGATTATACATTATTAGATAAAATTATTTATCCGTCAGACCTTAAAAAGCTTGATTATGGCCAATTACAAACATTAGCAAAAGAATTAAGAGGGTTTCTTATAGAATCTGTATCAAAAACAGGAGGTCATCTCGCTGCGGGGTTAGGTACAGTAGAATTAACGATAGCTCTACACTATATTTTTAACACTCCTGAAGACAAGCTTGTATGGGATATTGGACACCAATGTTATCCACATAAAATATTAACTGGTAGAAAAGAGTTTATGTCATCATTAAGAAAAAAAAATGGTCTCTCAGGTTTTTTAAAAAGAGACGAAAGCGAATACGATGCTTTTGGAGCTGGTCATTCTAGCACCTCAATAAGTGCTGCAATTGGTTATGAAGTTTCTTCAAAAATAAATAATATAGATAATAAAGTTGTAGCCATAATTGGTGATGGAGGATTAACTGCTGGTATGGCATTCGAAGCATTAAGTCATGCTGGGGATATTAAATCAAATATTTTAGTAATTATAAATGATAATGAAATGTCAATCTCGCCAAATGTTGGTGCTATGCATAAATATTTAACAAGAATGCTAACAAGCAAAACATTTTCGTCAATAAAGAAAAGCGGGGAGAAAGTTTTAGGTAAAATACAAACAATTAAAGATATTGCTAAAAAATTTGAAGGGCGAGCTAAAAGTTTAATAACGCCTGGTTTATTATTTGAAGAATTAGGGTTTAGATATTATGGTCCCGTGGATGGGCATGATGTACTAAATTTGGTAGATATTTTAAAAAATTTACGAGATAAGTCTGGTCCTAAAATACTTCATGTTCTTACAAAAAAAGGCAAAGGTTATAAGTTAGCAGAACAAAACCCTATAACATTTCATGGCGTAACACCCTTTAACGCAAAAACAGGTATTTCTGAAAGTAAAAAGGTTTTAAATAAACTTACATATACACAAATATTTAGTAAATGGATAGATGAAATGGCAATGAAAAATAAGAAACTTGTGGCAATTACACCTGCAATGAGAGAAGGGTCTGGGCTTGTAGAATTTGAGAAGAAATATCCTGAAAGATATTTTGATGTTGGTATTGCTGAACAACACGCAATAACATTTGCTTGCGGTTTATCATGCGGAGGGATTAAGCCAATAGTTGCTATTTATTCAACCTTTCTGCAGAGAGCTTATGATCAAGTAATTCACGATGTGGTTGTACAAGATTTAGATATTCTATTGGCAATAGATAGAGCTGGTATAGTAGGAGCAGATGGTGAAACACACCAAGGTATTTATGATTTATCTTTTCTTAGGATACTTCCAAAAGTAGTTATTATGACACCTTCAGATGAACAAGAAATGTGCAATATGTTAACAACTGGGTTTAATCACAAAGGTCTTGCTGCCGTAAGATATCCAAGAGGTTATACATTGGGCTTAGATTTTAACTTAAATATTAATGAAGAAATTAAAATCGGTGAAAGTAGAATGATTAGAAAGGGTGATAAGATAGCATATCTTGTATTCGGGACATTATTAAATACTATCCTTCAAGTAGCAAATAAAAATAATGCTACTGTGGTTGATATGAGATTTGTCAAACCTATTGATGAAAAAATGATAATTAATATATGTTCGAATTATGAGTATATTTTCACTATTGAAGATAATGTTGTATTAGGCGGTGCTGGATCTGCTGTGAATGAAGTAATTTTAAAATATGGTTTTAATGTAAAAGTTAAAAATATAGGAATTCCAGATAAAACAATTCCTCATGGTAATCAAAATGATATTTTGGAAGAAATAGGGTTAGATTATAATGGTATAATTAATACTACTAATGATTATATTGATTATTTAACAGAAACTAATAAAGAAGCCACATAGCTAGGAATAGGAAATTTATACTTTAACAACTTTTGTAGAGTTCTCATCAGCTCATGTTTTAAATGGCCATAAAGGTCCTTGCAAGCAAATGCATGGACATAATTGGAAGGTTGAAGTTGAAGTTTGCGGAAATAAACTTGATAATATTGGTATGATTATAGATTTTAAAGAAATAAAAAAATTAACTAACAATATAGTGAGTAAACTAGATCATCAATTTTTAAATGATTTAAAACCGTTTAAAAAAATGAACCCCACTGCCGAAAATATAGCAAAATATTTATATTGTGAGCTTTCAAAAATATTGGTTAAAAAAGATATTGTTATAAAATCAATAAAATTATGGGAGAACGATAGGTCTGCAGTGACATATTCGGAATAACTATAATGGCTACTAACAAAAAAATTATTAATGAGATTGAAAAAAATAATGCATTACCAGACACTCAAGGGTTAGCTGATACTAGAAATCTGCCAATTAATAAAGTAGGGATAAAAGATATATTGCACCCCATGATTATTAAACAAAGGTGTGGAAAAAAACAAACAACAGTGGCTAATTTTAATATGTATGTAAATCTTCCTCATAATTTAAAGGGTACTCATATGTCTAGATTTGTTCATATACTTAATAGCCATGAAGATTATATAACGGTAGAAATTTTTAAGAGAATGATTGGAGAAATGCTTATTCTGTTGGAAGCAGAATCTGGACATGTAGAAATGTCATTTCCTTATTTTATAAAAAAAACGGCTCCAGTTTCTAAAGTGCAAAGTCTTTTAGATTATAACGTTTCATTAATAGGGGAAGTTAAAAAAAATGAATCTAATTTAAAAGTTAAGGTAACTATACCAGTAACTAGTTTATGCCCATGTTCAAAAAAAATTTCTGATTATGGCGCTCATAATCAAAGATCTCATGTAACAGTCACTGTTGCAGTAAAGGAATTTATTTGGATAGAAGAAATTATTGATATAGTTGAAAAAGAGGCGTCTTCAGAGTTGTATGCTTTACTCAAAAGACCTGACGAAAAATTTGTTACAGAAAAAGCATACGATAATCCAAAGTTTGTAGAAGATATGGTTCGAGATATCGCATCACATTTCAATAATGATGATCGTATTTCTGAATATATTGTAGAATCAGAAAATTTTGAATCGATACATAATCATTCAGCATATGCACAAATTCATCAGATAAAAGAATAATCTGTTATCTAAACTCTGTATATAACGCTCTTATAACTTCTTGACTGGCAACATTAGAAAAATCTGTAAAGTTATCATCTTGTACTTCTATATATGTTCCGTCTTGATTAGATGATAATACAAGACTGAAAGTTTCCATATCTGATGATGAACTCCAAAATGCTAGGTTATCAAAAAAAGATTCTTCCTTAGGTTCAGAAACTTCTGTGGCAGATAGTTTTATAACTCCATCACCCTCCTTGGCGCTTAAAATTCTAATGCCTATAGTTTCTAAAGATTTAATTGTTTGTGGCCAAACTCTTTCATAAATATCTGCAATAAACAATGTATGTATTCCATATTCATCTATATTTAGACTGGCGCGATTTCTTGCTCCTGTTGATTTAACAACTGTGTATCCTTTAGACTTAGCTTCATCTCCACCTAAGTAAATAAATAATCTAGAAATCATCTCGCTTTCAATTTCTGGGTCTCTGGGTCTATTCTGCCATCTAAACTCAGAATCTCCATCAGACATATATTCTTTGCCATAATGGGTTATTAAGATATCGATAGATTCATCCTTTAGTAAAAGGCGGGTTTTAAAACTATCTCTAGTCTCTGGTGCAACCAATAGCGGCACATATCTTCCAACATATTTTTGTATAGTTCCAAGTTGTGCCTCGCTAAGGTTTTCAAGAAAGACAGTTTTCATGATGCCTAAGGTATAATCTTTTTGGTTTAACTTAAAACCTTCAGATTGCCAAAATCTATTTATACTTTCCCAAATAAGTTTCTTGTCAGTGTTTTTAATAATAAGAAAAGAATCTCTGCCTTGCTTAACTATTTTAATACCATCTAACTTTGTATCTATTGTGAAAATTTCTATTCCTTTTTTTCCAGCATATTCTGGTATTTCTAAAATGTCAGTGGTGTGTGGGTTTATTAAATCTGGGGGTACTTCTAAATCAAACTGAGTGTCTTCGTAAGATGTATTTCTTTTATATACCACTACCTCTTCTCTTTCATCAGATGTAATATTTGCAATATATTCACCAAACGATGAGCAGCCTATGAGAAAGAGGCATAAAAAGAAAATTGTATATTTTATAAATTTTAAATTCATTGGTGTGTTACAGATAATATACTAGCACTAATAAGAGACTCTTCTACTACTTTTTCAAATTTCTTGTCAAGCCATGTTAATGGCAGTCTTATTCCATTGTTTATTAGCCCCATTCTATGTAAAGCCCATTTAACTGGTATGGGGTTTGATTCTATAAATAGATTATCATGTAAAATATCTAATTTGCTATTAATATTTTCTGCTTCTGTTTTGTTTCCATTAGATGCATAAGAACACATTTTATGCATCTCTTTTGGCGCAATATTTGCAGTTACAGAAATATTACCTTTAAAGCCTAGCAAAATATCTCTCACGGATGTTTTGTCATCTCCTGTAAATATTGAAATATTTTCTGAGCATTTTTCTAATAATTCTTTAGATCTCCCTATCTTGCCTGAAGCTTCCTTGATGCCTATAATGTTATTATGTTTGCTTAGTTTATAAACTGTATCAGGCAACATGTCCACAGAAGTTCTTCCTGGCACATTATATAGTATTTGCGGAATTTGTACTTCATTAGCTATTTTTATAAAATGTTGATATAAACCGTTTTGGCTTGGTTTATTGTAATAAGGAGTAACAAGTAAACAAGCGTCTGCTCCTAAAATTTTTGATTTCTTTGTTAATTCTAACGCTTCACTAGTTGAATTTGCTCCTGTGCCTGCTATAACAGGTATTCTTTTATTTACTATTTCTAAAGTTTTTTTAATTACTTCTGAATGTTCATTAAAATCGAGTGTTGCTGATTCTCCAGTTGTACCTACTGAGACTATTGCATCGGTTTTATTTTCAATATGAAACTCTATAAGTTTTTCCATTGAGTCAAAATCTAATGTTCCATCATTATTCATTGGTGTTGCAATAGCAACCATGCTGCCTTTAAAAATATTATTATCAACACTCATGTTTTTATTTCTATCCTTGGCCAAATATTCAATAATGTATTAAACAAAACTGCTAAAGGTATTGCAAAGAATACCCCCCATAAGCCCCATATTGTACCAAAAAATAATATAGATATCAGGATTGCTATTGGATGAAGATTTACAGCATCAGAAAATAATATGGGCACGATTACATTGCCATCTATAACTTGAATTAAAATATGTGTAATTAGAACATACCAAAAAATCGAAGATGTTCCCCATTGAAAAAATGCTACAAAAATAATTGGAGCAGTAACAACAATTGCTCCAACGTAAGGAATAATGACAGATATTCCACATAAAAAACCGAGTAGGAGGGCATAATTAAGTCCTAACAATGCAAATAGCAATGTTGATGTTACCCAAACAATAATAATTTCAATAAACTTGCATCTAATATAATTGCCAATTTTTATATCTAGTTCTTTATAAGCTTTTTTCGATAAATCTAATTTTTCGGGGAAGAATTTTTTAAACCAAGACTTAATTTTAAATTTATCATAAAGTAAAAAAAATATTAAAATAGGCACAATTAATATATAGACAATAGTTTCTAAAATACTACTCGCTGATGATAATGAATAGGATATAACAGATTTACCTATCGAGCTTATTTCCGCATTAATAGAGGCAAATATATTAGTTAATTGTGTTTCGTTAATAAGATCACTATTTTCTGATGTATGACCTTGCAATAACTCTTTGCCTTTTTCTAAGATTGATGGCAATGATTTTATAAACAAAGTAATTTGCTCTAACATTACAGGTATTAATAAGAATAAAATTAGCAAAGACAGAGCTATAAATGAAAAATAAACTGCCATTACAATTGTATTTCTATTTAAATTATATTTATGTCCAATTGTTCCAACCAATCCTTCTAGCATATATGAAAGTATTATAGCAACTAGTATAGGCACTACTGTTGCTAAAAGAATGTATGTGACTATTGAAATCGATAATATTATGAGTGCTAATGCTACCTGACTTGGGTCTGTTAAATGAGTGTTATACCATTCTTTAAAAAACTTAAACATACAAAATTTTATAAACCTGTTGATTTGCTTTATATATAATAACTATATTCATGTTAAACTAAAATAACAATTATACACAATGAAAATTACTAAATTATCAAAAATATGAAGGCATCTACATTTCCTATTTTCACACTAAAAGATGCTCCAGCAGATGCTGAAATTATCAGCCATAAATTGATGATTCAATCAGGCATGATTAGAAAATTATCATCAGGACAATATAGTTGGCTCCCTATAGGGTTAAAGGTTATCTCAAAAATAGAAAATATCATCAGAAATGAATTAAACGCCATTGGCTGTAGAGAAATTCTCATGCCGTTTATACAACCTGCTGAATTATGGAAAGAATCAGGAAGATGGGATCAATATGGTCCAGAATTACTTAGATTTAAAGATAGAAATGATCGAGACTTTTGTTTTGGTCCAACATTTGAAGAAGTTATAACTGATTTAATTAGAAATGAAATTTCTAGCTATAAGCAACTACCATTAAATCTGTTTCAAATATCTACGAAATTTAGAGATGAGATTAGGCCTAGGTTTGGAGTGATGAGAGCTAGAGAGTTTATAATGAAAGATGCATATTCCTTTCACTCTAATCAAAAATGCCTTGATGAAACTTATGATATATATAAATTAGCATATACAAATATTTTTAATAAATTAATGTTAGAGTTTACAATAGTGGATGCTGATAGTGGAAATATTGGCGGAAATCAATCAAATGAATTTCATGTTATTGCAGATACAGGTGAAGATGATTTATTGTTAGACGAATCATTAAATGGGATGAATCTAGAAATTGCCAAAATTAAATACTCTGAGGATGATTTGAGTAAGATTATTAAAAAATCTGGTTTAATTCATAAAAAAGGTATAGAGGTTGGGCATATTTTTAAATTGGGTAAAAAATATTCTGAAAGCATGAAGGCAAAAATAACATTGAAAGACTCGAGCATAACAAACGTTTTTATGGGTTGTTATGGCATAGGTGTAACGAGAATTGTTGCCGCTGCAATAGAGCAGAATCATGATGACAGTGGTATCATTTGGCCTCAATCATTATCTCCGTTTCAAGTTGTTTTAATAGAAATCGACGGAGCTAAAAACGAACAAGTTAGGATATATTCTCAAAAAATATACAATGAACTCTGCACGTCAAACATAGATATCATATATGATGATAGAGATTTAAAAATGGGAAGTAAAATAAAAGATTGGGAATTACTTGGAATACCACATGTGATAATAATTGGAAAAAAAGAGACCGAAAATAATAATGTTGTATATAAATCAAGATTATCAAAAGATAAAAAAGAATTTTCTTTTGATAAACTTATTGAAAAAATTTCTAAATCTTAACATTACTCATCTAAAAATCTAACGGTATCCTTCTGTTTGTTATGCTGTTCTACAGACATTTTTGCTTGGTTGATGGCTTGTTCTGCAAATGAAATTGAGTTTTTATAATCTTTATTAGAGTGCGCTTTCATAGCTTTTTTTATTAGTTTTCTTACATCTCTCCATTCGTTTTTTAACTTAATAGCTTTTTTATTTACAGACTTAGCTTCTTTGATTAATTTTTCTGAAACTAATTTTAGAGGGACTGCGCCAGCTGAATAAACATTTTGGGTAAGTATTAATAAAATTATTAAGCTAAAAATTTTTTTCATATCAATTCACTATTACGTTTAATCAGTTTCTTTTGTCAATTATATAGAATATCCTATCATGTATGACAAACATACTTATTATATATTATTCTCAAAATGGCTCAACGAAAAAAATGGCTCGTTTAATTGCCAGAGGGGCTGAAATGATTGAGGAGATATCATCAGTCATAAGAACGGTACCATCTGACAATGAAGATGATAGTGGAGACGCATTAGTTGAAAAATCTGACTTAGACAGCTGTTCTGGCCTGATTATTGGCAGTCCCACACATTTTGGCAATATGGCAGCACCAATGAAAACATTTATAGATTCAACAACTTCTGAATGGTTCAATGGAACATTGACTGGAAAACCAGCAGGTGTATTTACATCAACTTCCAGCCTGCATGGTGGTCAAGAAACTACACTATTATCGATGATGCTACCCTTAATCCATCATGGCATGATTATTACTGGAGTACCCTATAGTGAAAAAAGACTTGTGAGCACAAGATCAGGTGGCACCCCTTATGGTCCAAGCCATGTTTCATTTAATGAAAACGCAGAAATTACAGAAGATGAAAAAGAAATATGTATAAATTTTGGAAAGAAAATTGCAGGACTTGCTCTTAAAATAAAAACTTAAATTATTTATAATTCATAATCTTCCTTACAAAAGGTATTGTTATATTTTTTTTCATAGATAATGATTTTTCATCAATATTATTAATAGCATTACATAAAAAATATAAATCTCGCTTATAATGATTTATAATATAATCACATACTTTAGATGTTATAACCCATCCCCTATCCCTAGAAAGTTTTTGTAAAAGTTTAATTTTACTATCATCATCTAATTCTGATGTTTCAAGAAGCTGATCCCAAACAAGACGTGATTTTAAATCTAAAATATTAAATTTAATATCATTAAGATGTTTTGTGGATGTTACAAGTATATTTTTTTTCCTAAGAATTAAATCATTTATTATTGAGAATAACTTCTCTTCTTTATTAGTTTCTATAATTATTTTATCTAAATCATCAATTACAATAAATTCTAGTAACGAATAATCAAGTGATTCTAGTTCATCTATATTAGAAGGAGATAAATAGTATTTTTTACCAGTAAAATTTTCTAAGGTTGCTAGGCATAAATGAGTTTTACCAGTAGATTTTCCGCCCCTTAAAAAAATAATTTTGGGTTTCTTCTCTTCTGATATATCTTTTAAAGTTTCCAGAATCATTTCATTTTTACCAATTATATAATTACAAAAGGATTTATTAGAAATAAAGCTAAAATTAATCGGTATTTGTTCTTTATCAGATTTAGTTTCCATTATAAAAGTGCATATATTTATATATTAATATATAATCAAAGTCCTAACCATTTTAATATGAATAGAGCTTATAAAAAACTAACTTATCTAAAATCAGGGGTAAATATTAAAAAAGCTGATGGTTTGATAGGAAAATTACAAAAAAGCTATAAAAAAAACTATCCAAACGTTATATCTGGTATTGGTGGTTTTGCTAGTTTATATACAATAAATTTAAAGAAATATAGTCAACCAACCATAGTTTGTGGAACTGATGGCGTTGGAACTAAACTAAAAATAGCAAAATTATTGAATCAACATAATTACATAGGACAAGATCTTGTAGCTATGTGTGTAAATGATATAATTACATGTGGAGCTGACCCATTGTTTTTCCTTGATTATCTTGCAACAGGTAAATTAGATTTAAAATTTCATATAAATATCTTAAAGGGTATAAAAAAAGCTTGCTCCTCTGTTGATATGCCATTAATAGGAGGGGAAACTGCAGAAATGCCAGGAATATACAAGCAAAAAGATTATGATTTAGCGGGATTCTGTGTTGGTATTATTGATAAAAAAAACATTATTAATAAAAATGAAATAAATAAAGGAGATATCATAATAGGGTTAATGTCAAATGGCATGCATTCTAATGGATATTCTCTTATAAATAAATTATTAGATAATAAAACACTTTCTCTAAAGAAGAATTACTTTGGTGTCAATCTTGGAAGATTATTAATAAAACCAACTCTACTCTATGTAGATGCTCTAAATAAAATAAAAAAAACGATTTCCATTAAAGGGGTAGCTCACATTACGGGAGGTGGTATTACAGAAAATTTACCAAGAGTAATTCCAAAAAAATATACTATCAGTATAAATTTAGATAATTGGAAAATGCCAAATATTTTTAAATTAATAAAAGAAAGTGCAAAATTATCAATGGATGAAATGTTAAGAACATTTAATTGTGGTATAGGCATGGCTATTATTGTCAAAAAATCTGATGCAAGTAAAGTGATAAAAATATTAGAAAAAACAAAGTTTAAAGCAAAAATAATTGGTCAAATAAATAAAAAACATTCAAATAAAATAATTAAATATGAGAAAGGTTAAATCTATAGTATTCCTATCAGGTAATGGAAGTAATTTTCAAAATATTATTGACAATATAAAATCTGGTTTTTTGCACATTGAAATTTTGAGTGTTGTATCAAACAATAAAAATGCTTATGGGTTAGAGAGAGCTAAAAAAGAAAAAATTAAAACTATAATGGTTAATTCTGATAATGATTATAATAATGTTACAGAAGACATAATAACAAATTCTGTAGATATTGTTATATTAGCTGGATATATGAAAATATTGCCAAAATCATTCGTAAATAAACATATAGGGAAAATTCTAAATATCCATCCTTCTCTATTGCCTAAATATAGAGGATTAAATACTCATAGCAGAGTGATTGAGGACAAAGAAAAGTATCATGGTGCTTCCGTCCATTTTGTAACCCCTGATTTAGACAACGGGCCTGTTATTATTCAAGGTAGAGTTGAAATAAAAAATAGTGATACAGAGGATATGTTAAAAGAAAAAATTCATAAAATTGAACACGAGATTTATCCATTAGCTATTAAATGGCTTTCTGAAAAATTTATAAAACAAGAAAATGATAAATGTTTATTTAATAATGAAGTTTTAACTACACCTATAGAACACATATGAGAAATATTTTATACATATTTATATTATTGCCTATCATAATGTCTAAAAATTTAGCAATTGCTGAAGAAGTAATTATAACAAAGCATGTATATCATCTCTATAAAGGTAACTTACACTTTGCTACTAGTGAAAATACTTTATTAAAACAGAATGATAAATGGGAATATTTGGTTTCTAGTCATACAGCTGGAGTTTTTAAATTAAAAAAAGATTTAAGAATGGAGTTATCTAAATTTGATATAATTAATGGTAATGTTTTTACAAAAGAGTATGCATACAACAGGTTTCGCAAAAATGATGAAGATATAATTACAACAATATTTGATAAAAAAAATAATTCTGCGCACACTATACGCAATGGTAAGGAAATAGAGCATTCTCAAATTAAAAATTTTCAGGATAGATTATCTGTTCAGATTGATTATCAAAACAAAATGAAAAAGGGTGATTTTGAACAAGAATATAATGTCATTGATAAGGGAAGAGAAAGAAAATATATATTTATCATTCATGATGGTGAAGTTATTGATACTGTTTTTGGTAAAACAAATACGATTATTATAAGAAAGATTATTAAAGATAATAAAAGAAGTACTTTGACTTGGTATGCAATAGATCATAATTTTATACCCGTTAAAATTAAACAATACAGAAAAAAATCTCTAAAATTTACAATTGTATTAGAAAAAATAGTCAAATAGTTTATTTTTTTCTATTTCTTAATCTTAGAGAATTAATATTAATAAATCCTTCTGCATCCTTTTGATTATAATTTCCAGAATCATTTTCAAAAGTTGACAGGTCTTCACTATAAATAGAGTTTGGAGATTTTCTACCTAATATAATTACATTTCCCTTAAACAATTTTACTTTTACTGTTCCAGATATGCCTTTTTGAGTGTCATCAATTAATTTCTGTAAACTCTTTCTTTCTGGGCTAAACCAATAACCATTATAGATTAGTCTTGCATATCTATTAGATAAATCTTCTTTAAGGTGCAATACTTCACGGTCCATAGTTATAGATTCTATAGCTTTATGAGCTTTGTGATAAATTGTACCTCCAGGTGTCTCATAACATCCTCTTGACTTTATACCTACATATCTATTTTCTACGATATCAATCCTTCCAACACCATGTTTGCCAGCAAGATAATTTAATTTTGTAAGAATTTTTGCTGGACTTAAAGTTTTATTATTTAGTTTAATAATATCTCCATTTTTAAACTCTAGGTCTATGGTGTCAGGTTTTTTTGCTGAATTCTCAATGGATTTAGTCCTTAACCACATCTTTTCATCAGGACTGTTCCATGGATCCTCTAAAATTCCACCCTCATATGATGTATGTAAAATATTTGCATCCATTGAATATGGGCTTTTTTTACCTAAGTCAAAATCTATAGCTATATTATTTAGTCTTGCATATCTTACAAGATCTTTTCTTGATTTAAATGCCCACTCCCTCCAAGGTGCTATAATTTTTATTTTTGGGTTTAATGAATAAGCTGATAACTCGAATCTAACTTGATCATTTCCCTTTCCAGTAGCGCCATGACAAACGGCATCAGTATTTTCTTTTTTTGCGATTTCAATTAGTCTTTTGCTTATAAGCGGCCTAGCTATTGATGTTCCTAAAAAATATTCTCCCTCATATATTGCGTTGGACCTAAGCATTGGATAAACATAATTTTTTACAAATTCTTCTTTAAGGTCTTCAATATAAATTTTTTTAATACCCAGTTTTTTTGCTTTTATTTTGGCATCCTTTATTTCCTCTCCTTGTCCTATGTCGGCGGTAAAGGTTATTACCTGACACCCATATTTCTCTATCAACCATTTAGCTATAACAGATGTATCTAATCCTCCAGAATACGCCAAAATCACCTTTTTAGGTTTCATTCGTATTTTCTGTAAGTTCGTTAGAAGGTTTTACCCATTTGAAACCTTTATTGGTGTTTTCTTTTTTCCAAAAAGGGGCGTCTGATTTTAAAGATTCCATAATTTCTCTAGTTGCATTAAATGCATTATCTCTATGCTCTGACCAAGTTGCAACTACAACTATTGGGTCAGAGGGTTTTAAAACTCCAATTCTATGAATAACCAGACCATCTATAATCTTGTGTTTCTTTATTGCTGCATCAACAATATTTGATAGGTACTTCTCTGTCATTCCTTCATAATGTTCTAATTCCATGCTTTCAACTTCTTCATCATCATTAAAGTCTCTCATAGTCCCTAGGAAAACTGAAGAAGCTCCAATTTTTAAATCATTTTGTAATTGGTTTCTCTTATACTCGACAATAGCTTGCCAAGGATCAAATTTTTCATCTAATATCTCTATTTTCATTGTTAACCACCTGTAACAGGAGGGAAAAAAGCAATTTCATCTCCCTCTTTTAATTTATAATTCATGTTTACGTATTCATAGTTTACAGCAACTAAAACCTTTTTCGGAGTCTCTTTACCAACTATTAAGCCTTGCCATAATTCATCCACGGATATACCTTCTTCAATATCAAGATTAGCGCATTCTGTGCCCATGATATCTCTTATGCTTGCGAAATATTTAACGTAAATTTTCATGACAACGCAAATGTATCATAGAGATAAATAGAGTGATTATCAACATAATTAACTAGGTTAAATATAAAGACAAATGCTAGAAATTATAAATTTAGTTGTTTTTTGACCGTCTGGACTGATTTCCAAAAATAACCCCAAAAAAAATTGCTATATAACATAATATTGCTAATGTCCATTCACCGCTCATAATGCCAGGGTATAAAGGGATAAGAGGAAAAAACATGAGGCTTATAGTTCCGCCTACAACAATATGGATAAGACCATAATCTGGGAACATTTGTAATAAAATTTCATATGCAGCAGCATAACCTGCAATCAAAGCAATGAAATAAAATAAATAGCTCATTACTGAATAAATCATAGTTCATAATATAACTTATATATAAAGTTTACAATCCAGAAAATTAACCACCTATATATGACATTTCTATTTTAGGAATTTTAATTTTTATATCTTTATTTAAATTTCTAATTAAAGAATATTTGTCTAGTCTAGCACTCCAGATGTTAGAAAATAAGTTTTCCAAAACATCAACCTTAGGAGAGTTTCTTATAACTTGTAATAAATCATGCCCATGCGTAGAAAATAAACACGTATAAAATTTACCGTCTGCAGATAACCTTCCCCTATTACATGTATTACAAAATGGTTTAGAGATTGACGATATAAATGCTATAGAAGCTTTGTAATCTAATAGTTTCCATTTTTGAGACGTAGAACCCAATACAGGATGACTTTTTCTTATGTTAAATATTTTCTTAATTCTTTTTATTAGGTCTTCAGATATTATAACTTTATCTACATCCCATCTATTGGTTTCACCAACATCCATAAATTCAATAAATCTAAGTTCAGAATTAGTGTCTTTAAAGTTATGGATAATCTTAAATATTTCATAATCATTTATATTTTTCATTACCACAATATTTATTTTTACAAAATTAAAAACATCTAAAGTGGCATGAATAGCATCAATTACATTTTTATCATCATTTAATGGGTTTAGCTTCTTATTTATATGTGGATTAAGAGAATCAAGACTAATTGTAATTTCGTCTAAACCAACTTCTCGTAACAATTTAGCTTTTTTCTTAGTTAGCAAAGAACCGTTCGTCGTCAAGGCAAGATGTTTAATATTGGTTTTTGTTTTTATTTTATAAATTAGTTGTTCTATATTTGTTCTTAATAAGGGTTCTCCTCCAGTTAATCTTATTTTATTAAGACCAAATGATTCTAACCCTTTAACCACCCTAATTATTTCTTCAAATGATAATAAATCATGTTTTTTTAGAAATTTATAACCACTATCAAAAATTTCTTTTGGCATACAATAAGCACATCTAAAATTACATCTATCAGTAACAGAAATTCTTAGATAATTAAATGGTCTATTATGTTTATCGGTTATATTGTTTATGAGCATATCTTGCATTTTTTGTCTTGTTTTAAATTTACAATTCTATAATTAGAATACTTAACATCGATGAGTAATAATTTACTTTCCAAAGTTTCTCCAAAATTGAGGAGTAACTTTATAGCTTCAGTTGCTTGAATTGATCCAATTATGCCAGTAAGACTTGACAAAACTCCCTGGTCTAAACATGATTTATTTTCGTCGTCCAAATCATTGTATAAACAATTATAACAAGGCGTGTTAGGTAAATCATTTCTAAATACGGCTACCTGTCCTTCCATTTTAGCTGCTGACCCCATGATTAATGGCTTCTTATTGTCAACAGAAATTTTATTAATTATAGTTCTTGTTTTAAAATTGTCCGTTGCATCTATAATTAAATCGCAATTTTTAAAAATTACATTATTTGTATGATTGTTAATCTGCTTATCTACTTTATTAATTTTTATAGTTGGATTTAATTTAGTTAGCTTTTCAAATGCAACTTCTACCTTTTTTTTATTAACATCTAAAGAGTTAAACAAAATCTGTCGTTGCAGATTAGTTGTATCTATTCGGTCATGGTCAATTATAGTTAACTCACCAATACCTGATGATGTTAGATAATATGCAATTGGACAACCTAACCCACCAATCCCAATCAAACAAACATGTTTCTCTAAAAGTTCAGATTGCCCATGTGTGTCTATCTCCTCAAGCAATATGTGTCTATTATATCTCTCTAGCTCTTGATTCGTTAAAGATTTAATATTATTTTTTATCTTTGTTTTCATTAAATTTTTTTAATTGTTCTTCTGTTGCTTCTTTTTGATATTTAACCTTATACTCATTGTATGGCATGCCATAAATAATCTCTCTAACTTGATTATAATCTAATGACAAACCTTCTTTTTTTGCCTCTTCTACATACCACTTTGATATACAATTACGACAGAAGTTTGCTAAATTCATTAAATCAATATTTTGAACTTCCGGATTATCTCTTAGATGTGAAACTATCCTTTGGAAGGTTGCTGATTCAATTTTTACTTTACTATCGTTATTTTCTGACATTTTTATTACCTCTAACTTGCTATAATAATATTAAATATAACATGTATATAAAATTTATATAACATGATTAATTTTATTGAATAAGAAGAAATAACTATATTGTCTTATTTTTTATTTGAGAAATATGTATTCCTAAAACTATAATAAAGAGGCCAAGCAGATAATTCCAAACAATTTTCTCATTATAAAATAAAACTCCAAAAATTATAGCCCACACAGGAATAAGGTAATTCATAATCGAAATAAAAGAAGCTCCTGATGTTTGTAAAATCTGGAAATATATAATTGTTGCTATTGCGGTACAAAATACACCAAGTAATAATAATGAAGAAAAATGTATTTCGTAAAAATTAATTGAAATATTAGACTCTGATGAAAAAAGATAGGCTAACATAATAATGGCAGAAAATAAAATAGTGCCCATTGAGGCATTTAAGGGGTCAGTTATTTTATATTTCTTACCGAAAACAGCGGCACAAGAATATAATATTGCTCCACTAATTACCATAAGCTCAGATTTAATATCATGAAAAAATGAATTAGTAACAAATTTAGAGTCTGGCATAACTAAAACTATAATTCCAAAAAAAGCTATAATAAAACCCAATGTTTTTTTTACATTTAATTTCTCATCATCTAAAAAGAAGTGGGATAGAATTAATGTAGAAATTGGCATTGTTGACATGAGTATTCCTGCAAGAGAACTATCAATTTCTTTTTGTCCATAAGCAATTAGCAAAAAAGGGGCAACTATGCCGACAAGACTCATATATAAATAATAAGGCCAATGTTTAAAATATAATAAAACTTTTTTATGTATTAAAAAAACTAAAATTATCAAAACAATAGCTCCAATTATCAACCTCCCTGATACTATTAATTGTGGCGTGTAAACCTCTAAAGCAAATTTATTTAAGGTAAATGCCCCTCCCCAAATGGCAGATAGAGTTAATAATAATATCCAGTTTATTGTATATGAGTTCATCTTAAGCTATCCTTCATTTAAGAGAAGTTAAGTAAAATACAGAGTCCTGAAAAACGTATGAAAGTTTTGTCAATAAATATTTCAGAACCAAAAAAAATTGTATTCAATGGCAAAGAGCTTACCACAAGTATATATAAAATGCCTGTAGAAGAATCAGCAGAAATTTCTGAGCATGGAATTAATGGTGATAGGCAAGCTGATTTAAAGGTACATGGTGGTTATGACAAAGCATTGTATGGGTATTCATTTAAACATTATAAAAAATGGTCTGAAGATTTAGGTGTTAATTTTAAAAATTTTGGGTTAGTAGGAGAAAATTTAACGATAGATGATTTTGATGAAAAAAAAATAAATATTGGGGATGAAATTAGAATAGGAAATTGTGTTTTTCAAGTATCACAACCAAGAATTCCTTGTTATAAATTAGGGATTAAAATGAATAATCGTGAATTCCCAAAAATGTTCTCTCAAAGCTGTTTGCTAGGAATTTATTTAAGAATAGTTAAGACGGGAAAAATATTTGTAAATGACACTGTTGAAATTATTAAGCAAGAACCAAATAGCTTATCTATATTTGAAATATCAGAGTTATTATTTAAAGACTTAACAAATAAAGGCAAAATGAAAGAGGCATTAAATTTGAAATATTTATCCGAGGAAATAAAGGAGAAATTCAGAGAAAGGCTTATGAAGTTAGGTGATTTTGAATCAATATAAATACATGAAAATATCAAATATAAAAATAATTGAGGATAATGAAAAATTTGTTATCTGCGATGGTGACAAAAAAACAGGATCTCACCCAAAAATATATCTTAATCTACAAGGTGAAGATGGCTCTATAGAGTGTTATTATTGTGGTAAAACATTTATACACAAGTCAAAATATAAGAAGAAGAAGTAATTATGTTTGAAGAAAGAAAAACAGTAAAAGAAGTTGAAGAAGGCATTAAATTAAGTCCAAAATTTGATGAGCATGGACTGATTCCAGTTGTAACAACAGATTCTAAAAATGGAGTATTATTAATGCATGCTTTTATGAATGCAGAAGCATTAAAATTAACATTGGAGAAAAAAGAAGCTCATTATTATAGTAGGAGCAGGAAATGTGTTTGGCATAAGGGTAAAACAAGCGGTTTTATTCAAAAAATTGATAATATATTGATTGATGATGATCAAGATTGTATTTGGTTAAAGGTAACAGTGGCTGGGGATGCTAGTTGTCATGTTGGGTATTATTCTTGCTTTTATAGGGAAATAAAATTTGATGGTAAAAAAATTAAATTAAAATTTACTGAAAAAAACAAGGTTTTTGATCCGGATGATGTATATGGAGATGCTCAGAATCCAACAATATTATAAATTGTTAAAACTTAAATTTTGACTAAAAAATTTTGCCAATACACCTGTTAGATAACAAATAATTATGGCATATATAGGACCTACCTTATCTCCCATTGTATCTATAAAGTATCCTATCGAGCCAAATACAAAATTATAAGGTGATACATATCCTTGAGTAAATAAAATGAAAATCAGAATAGGAACAAGAATTAATGACCCAATTATTGTATTTTGTATAAAATGTTTCAAAAATGACATATCGTAAAAAAAATATATTCAATAAACATAGTATAACAAAGAAATGTGCTTGGTCACTAATTTTAGAGGCTAAGAAAGTAATTGGTAATACTAATATTTTAACTAAATCAATTTCTATATCTAAATTAATTAATAATAATTTTTATAAATATTCCTATAATATAGAAAAAAAGAAAATAATAAGAAAAAATTTTAATTTAGATTCAGAATTACAAAATATGTTCGATTTGTATATGCCAATAATATTTAATGGGGTAAATAATACATATTTAATAGCTCATATTGCTCAGACATTGGATGGTTACATAGCCACAAAATCAGGTGAATCAAAATATATAAGTTCGCCACAAAATCTAGAGCACATACATATGCTAAGAGCAATATCGGATATAATTATTGTGGGTACTAATACAGTAAGGTTAGATAATCCAATGCTAACTACCAGATTGGTAAAAGGGTCAAGTCCAATGCGTTTAATACTTGATAAAAAAAATACTTTAAAAAATAATTATAATGTTTTTTCAAACAAAGATGGCAATGGATATAAGATAATTTCAGAAAAAATAAAAAATTATAATAATAATGTTTTTACTCTCCCTCTATATAAAAATAAATTTGATCTAAATGACATTATATCTTTGCTAAAAAAACTCAATAAAAGAATTGTATACATAGAGGGCGGTGGTTCAACCGTGTCTAATTTTTATAATAATAAATTATTGAATAAAATTCATTTGTGCATAAGTCCTATTATTATTGGTCAAGGTCGTAATAGCTTTATACTTCCAAAAATAAAATCTTTAAAAAATATCAAAGATAATAAAATAAAATATTTTAAAATGGGAGAAGATATTTTATGTGATATAGATTTACCTATTTCTTAAATTTAAAAAGAAAAATAAACCTGGCAAAGAACAAATTAAGTTTAATACTCCATAAATTATTGAAACACTTATACTTGCAGATGCAGATAGCCCAATAAGGAATGAGACTAATAATGCCGTAACCTCTCTTACCCCCCATCCGCCAATACTTACTGGCAATGTCATAGAAAAAAGAATAATAGGTGAAAATACTAGAAATGCTAGATAGTCAATATCCAAGCCAAGAGAAATAGCTGAAATAATATAAATTAATATATATGAGGCAACTACAAAAAATGACAATATAATATGATTCCAAAAAATTGGTCCTGTAAATAATATATGAAAATTCTTTGTTACGTCCTTTGTTCCAAAATATTTTTTAACATTATATTTAATTAAATATTTCATTAAAAAAAATATTAATGTTGTAGGTATGATTAGATATAAAAAAGCTACATATTTTTGATTAGTTAGAAAATAAACTGTAAGTGAAGTAATAAAAATGAAAAAAAGCATTATTTGTCCAGATAACCTTTCAAAAATTACTGATTGAAATGATTTCCCCATTTTCAATATTTCCTTTTTGTTATCTGAACTACAATAAATTCTGTATAAATCACCAGGAATGCCTCCTGGAAGGACATTATTCATAAAGCTTGCGATATAATAATATTTTAAGGAATGTTCAAAATTAATATTTAAATTTGTAAATTTAGAGACATACATCCACCTGTATGCAGATAATAAATATTGGCCAACGCTAATACCTATAATTAATATAATATATTTATAATTAATTATATTTATAGTTTGTATAATCTTATAGCCATAATTATCAAATATTATATAAATTAAAATAATAGAAACTATGTATCTTATGATATCTTTTATTCTCATTATGTTAAAACAAGTATGTCTTCATGGCCAACAACTAAGTTAGATTTATGCAAATCAATGTTTTTTATCCTAAATTTATACCAATGAGATAAAATGTCATTATTAGTTTCTTTGTCTTTTTTTAAAGCATTATAAATAGTTTTTAAATATTGTTTTTGAAATATCTGATCATGATCTTTTTCAGATGAAATAACCCATGAGGAATCTTTATAGAGTGAATTAAAATTTTTTAATTTAGATATATTTTTTATAAATTTTATACTTTTAGATCCCATGGCATAAACATCATTTTTAAATGATGCCTGATGTTTATTAAATTGCGAAACAATATACTTATCATGCTCATTAATTATATTCCATTTAATTTTACCATTAAAGCAGATTGAAAAATATATGGCCTTCTTTGATTCTATAGATGAAAATAGATTATTAATAAATGTCTTTGGCAATATATCAGTAATAGCAGAAAAACTTATTAGATTATATTTATTAATAATTGATAATGCCATTGAAACGTCTTGCTTCTTTAACTTTATATTACTTTTTTTAGAAACATCTTTTTTTAAAATTTTAAAGCTGGTTTCAGTATTCTTTAAAAATTTATAACTATATTGTTTTAAAAATTTTTTAGTTATTATGGGAAAATTACTAAGAAGTTTTTTGTCATGATCTACTAATAACATTTCATCAAAAGATATTTTATGATAATAACACCATCTTAGAAAAGAGCCTGTTCCACATCCTAGGTCAATAATTTTAGCAAAGCCTTCCTTATTATTTTTATAATATTCACAAAGGAGATTGCTTCGAGCTAAGAAATCATATTTTTCTCTAGCATTTATCCATGTAAGCTGAAATTTATTAAAATTCATTTATTGCCTTTTTAATAATTCTAGCTGGAACTGACCAGTTATACTTAGATTTATCGTAAATGTTTTCATAAATATATTTGTCATAATTAAGATTGGCTTTAATGGCATCTGACAAAGAATTAATTTCATTTTTTTTGACAAATGTAGCATGTTTTCCCTTTAAAACTTCACGTAAAACCGGTAAATCTGTTGTAATAATTTTCATCCCTGCTATTGAGCATTCTAATATAGACATTCCAAAACTTTCATAAATAGTAGGCAAAACAAAAATATGTGAAATCTTAATATATTTCACTATTTCTTCGCTTGACAAGGTGCCTAAAAAAGATATTTTATCTTCTAACTTTAATTGTTTAATTAATCCCTCTAGCTCAGAAAAATATTCTTTGTCTATCTCAGTGCTCCCTATAATGTTTAAATGCCAATTTATATCTACCTCTCTTAACGCTTTAATTAAATAAATGTAACCTTTTCTTGGTATAACATTTCCAATTGAAAGCAAATTATTGTTAGGTTTGTTTTTTGTATGTATAAAAAATTTTTCATCAATTCCTGGTTTTGCTACAAATATTTTTTTATGATTATTTAAATATTTTGATATTTCTTTTTTCATATAATTGCTTACAGTTATAATCTTGTTTGCTCTATTAAATGACCTTCTTTCATCAAAATATTTTTTCATATTAGAGAATTTATTTGTTGAATGTTCTAAAGAACAAGGTAAATGTATCAAAAGATTGACTTTATTTTTAAGATTAATGTGGTGTTTAATTTTATTTGCAATAAAACCATCCAACAAAATAGTTGATCCTTTTGGGATTGCATTAATTAATCTAGCTAATTTGATTATGGATATTTTATAACTAACCATTTTTTTTATTGGACAAAGAAATTTATTTCTCAGGTGAAGAGAAATATGCAAATCATACAAGGTTCCCCCTGTTTTTGTATCTCCAAAATGAGGAATAATAAAATAAAACCCCTTCATTCATTAAGCAAGGTTAAATACGATGCAGATGCAATATGCGATTCATTTAAAATCATCTTAATTGAATATAAATCCTTAGTATTAAAGTTTATTTTTTTTAGTTTGTTTATAAAATCTTCTGTAAGTTTTTTAGCCATAAACTCAGTAGTAGTAAGTGTATTTTGAAACTCTGGAATATCATCTAAGTTCTTGTAATTATATTGTGAAATACATTCTTCCAATAATTTGGATGCTAAATCAATATCAATTACAATATTTTGCTGGGTCAGACAGTTACCTGCTACAATTAGATCGATTATATAAGTTGCTCCATGTAAATTTTTTGCAGGTCCAAATAAATCATCATTAAGACTGTGTGCAATAAACATATTTTTTGTTACTTTTACTTCAAACATTAGTTTTTCTTATAATTTACTACTTTACAATAAAATTTTTTATGCTTATCAATTCCTGAAAAGAATTTTGGTAAGTCATAAAAATTAATATAATCTTTTTCTATAAGATAATCTAATTTATTGTCATTTAATAGTTTTATTGCTAACTCTCGTCTAGAGTAGTTGTTCCAGTATTTGCTTCTATTATGAGATACCTTCGAAACTTGTGAAAAAATAAATTTTACTCTTTTTGATAAGAATTC
>Ga0066849_10000134_pt1 | contig 25820 bp, 24 predicted proteins | sample ETNtaG_9_FD_65492 | JGI IMG/M metagenome (GOLD analysis project Ga0066849, IMG submission 65492) | Marine microbial and viral communities from oxygen minimum zone, Eastern Pacific Ocean - ETNP201406SV69 | ecosystem: Environmental > Aquatic > Marine > Oceanic | place: Pacific Ocean: Eastern... | reverse complement strand
ACGGCATAGTCCCCGTACGTGGTGCCGGGCGTCATCCTTCCTTCCGGCGAGGGAGGTCGTCAGCTCGGTGTTGCCGTCGGGGCAAACTGAGCCGGTGCAATTACCAATATGAATTCATCGTGAGCCATGCGAAATAATATTCCCTAGACGTTCACCGATTGCTAACGTAACTTCTGGGTCGCCATCTGAATCATATAATCTATGAAACGGGGGCCATGTTTCTAAAGGACGAGTAAGCCAACCAACATGATGATGTGTCTTCCCAGTTCTAGGGGCTTGATTTTCTCGAAGATCATCCAATGACTCAATAATGTCTGTCATGCAATCAATTATTTTTGTTTCACTGGTTTCTAAAGAAAGGAATCGCCGCAGCCGATCTGCTAATGTTAATCTTAAACTCGGATATATTCCATCAAAACCGAACGGCAAGGTTGCTATTTCTCCTTCAGGACGAAGTACAATAGCTGGCCATGGTAATGGATTGTCCAAAATTATCTTTCGTGCATCTGAATTTTCGGTCATCATGGTCAACATCTCTGCAGAATGGGTCCTCCACCATCGCCATGGAAGGTGGCGCACAAACAACATCTGATTCTCAATAGAAGGTTGAGTGTTTCTTTCATTCCATTCTGAAAGAAGAATCCATAGATGTAAGTCATGATTTTCTGGCAAAGACCAGGCGAGACGTCTAATCCTTTCAGACATTTCATCAAAATCACCTTGCCGAACATTTGGGTGAATATTCATCAAATGTAAAACTCCCTCTAATGAATCAGCACATCGAGAAGGTGGATTTTCTAGCCAAGCATTTACGCCCCAACGAACCAACTCTTCCGTTTCTGTAGGTGCCATCCAATGTACTATTGAAAGAAGCCGTCCAGCGGCCCAACTTCTAATTTCAGAATTAGAGGCATACATTGCTAATTTCCGAATAATGGCTCTAGAATTCATTTGTCGGATTATCCTCTCTGAGACATTATCATTGAACAAATCCATCCACATTTGAGGTACAATCCCCCATAGATCGACTATACGGTCTAATGGAGTAAGATTTGGAGGATTCAATATTGACCAATGAATAGGAATACGTTTTGCAATTCTAACCCATCGTTCTACTCGGCCAGATGGTTCAGAAGAAATCCATGAGGCTAATGGGTGGATAGATTCAATTCGATTAGCAAAGATTTCATCGCCTTGAGGGAATATAGAACATGCAAACAGTAACAATTCATTTTCATCGTCATTTCCTTTTGGGCGTTCTATTTTTGGTAAAATTGTTGATAATTGATTGAGTTCATCTGGACCTTCTGGAATCTTCCATCCCTTTGGAATGACGATATTACTCTTAGTTGACTTTCCGATATACACGGGTAAACTACGACCATTGGTTTCTGTAAATCGTAGAAATGGTAAATCATGTACTTCATCTGCTTGAAGAATTGCCATTCCCGAATCATTTACTGATGACCAGGGGGCAATTAATAGGCGTATACGATCATAACGATGTAATCGGCGAGTCAATGATTCTCCTACCGGTTCAGGTAACTCCAATGAGAGCCAATCTACTAATTGATGATTCATAATACTCAATATTAGAGATTTTATTGCAAGTGGCCCCAAACCATCAGTTGCTATTGATTTAGGTAAAGAAGCATCAGTGTCTAAAAAATTCCTATTACCCCAATCTTCTCGAAATCGTCGAACTGTGATATCTGGTAATCTCGATGGCCGTGAAACCCGCCCCCCATTGATCCAAGAATTTAGAAGTTGAAGTCTAGAACGTCTAGCAATTGGACGAAGACGTGGATGAATAAGCTCAATCCATTCTTCCAAAACTATTCGGGGAATTGGGCCCAATGGTGCAGAAATAATTGCTTGTCTTCCAATCAATAGCGAATTATTACTTGAATTCTTCATTAGTTGCCCCGCAATTTCAATAGATGTAGATGTACAAACTACGGGGCTCGATACAATTACTTCTGCACCGCTTCTTCCAATTGATCCAAGGTGCCAAGTCCCAGGGAGTGGTTCGATTGGTATTTTTTCTGGTTGAGTTTCCAGAGATGAATTAAACCAACGTCCAATTATTAATCGGTCTGATGAGTCACGATCGATCAATCTAGTTCTGACTAAACCAAAGCCGGATCTGTCCCAATTCTCTATATTTTCAAGGTTAGAGCCTCTGGGTGATGCGATTCTATCAAATGAATTTGAATCATAGTATCTCACATTTCTTTCCCTTGTTTCGGCAAGTACATTTCTCCCATCGATAGTTGGGAGATAAATCAAGGGAGAAGGTGCCTTTCTTGTCACCATCAATAATACTTCATTTCCCAATACATCTAGAATTTGATATTGTTCGTCAACAATTGTTCTGAATGGAATTAATGGAATTCGAGATAATTCGTCAGATTCTAAGATGGAATGGCCCTTTTGCGTCAAACTAATTCTTGCACCTCGGGTTCCCGATGTACTCGTTGAATCAACTAACCCTTCTTCTCTCATTTTTTTCAATTCTACAGAAACATGTGGGACACGTAAGCCTGATTTTAATGCAAGATATGAGACAGTCCCAGTTCCTTCGGACAATGTCAATAGTAAAATTCTCCGATGACGTCCCCGGACTTTGAGATGTTTTTTTGGTTTCGATTCGTCCAAAACTCCATCTCCCTTGAAATCATTATAATGGCATTAGTTATTTCAACATTCATAATTATGATGTTCAATTACTATCTTTGTTACATTTTATTACACTGTTGAGGGAATATGTTACGAAAAATAACCAAGATGGTAGAGAAAGTAAATCTAAAATGGTAAATTATTCGTCGATTGTGTAACGAAATTACTCAAAGAACGGCGGTCATTTGATAACCCCCCCGACTCTCCCCGTCATATCGGCTGCCGATGCATCAGCAAAGGAAAGTCGGAAGAAATGAAGGTGAAGAAGATGAGCGAAAATCTGCGAAATCTCATCAGATCCTACCTTCAATCTCGTCCGCGAAATACCGCGGAAATCGTTGAACACGCCCGTGCTAACATGGATGGAACCAGCATCGAACAGATAGAAAAACTTCTGAAAAACGATGCTCAAGTAGTACGGGTAGATTTGGTTCGGCGAAGCGGGGTTCTTTCTTCCGGATACCGGATCTGTGAATGGGCAACAGTTGATTGGATGAATAATAATAGGAGAGGAGAATAATGAGAACTACAAGACTAAGAGAACGCATCAAGAGATTCCTTGCTGATAAAGGCGAGGCGAACACAACTGAAATATTGGAGCATGTGAATACGACAACTAGGCATGGAACAACTCCTCAACAGTTAGGAAATGTCCTATCCAAGGACAAGGATATCGAGAAGGTAGCTACTACCAAGAGAGGCGGGGCACTATCAGGAAGATACGACATATGTGTTTGGAGACTTCGGAACCATGGTACCGAGGAACTTCACTGATTATCATACTTCTAACATTCTGTTAAGAGCCAATAGTGCATCGTTTGATGTTTGTTGATTGATACTAATGATGTTCCGATTCTCTTCATGAATGATTGACTCAAGTTGTTCTGCTAAAAAGCGCGGATGAATCATGTACATCGTTGAACAAGGGCAAATTGAATCATCCAAACAATGGATTTCTTTGTCTGGGTATTGTAAATTTAATCTTTGAACTAAATTAATTTCAGTTCCAACTCCAATTACTGAACCAGCCGGTGCATCATCACAGTATTTTCGTATGAAATCGGTTGAACCATCAGCATCTGCAGCTAAAACCACTTTACTTTCACATTCTGGATGAACAACAACTAATGCACCTGGGGACGATTCACGTAGATGTTGAATTTGATCTACTGTAAATCGTTGGTGAACAGAACAATAACCATGCCATAAAACAAAACGAGCATTTTCTAAATCATTTCTTTCAGGATATTTTTTGGGGTCCCATACCACCATTTCTTCTTGCTGAAATCCCATCTTTAATGCAGTATTTCTACCCAAATGTTGGTCAGGGAAAAATAGAACCTTCCCTAATCCTCCAGCTCGGTCTAGAGCCCATTGTATTACACCCATCGCATTAGTAGATGTACAAACTATTCCCCCATGTCTTCCAACAAAAGCCTTGAGCGAAGCGGAACTATTCATATACGTCACTGGAACCAAGAAATTATCCTCTGCATTTGCTTTTTGATCGGGATTAGATCTTAATGCTGGGTCCCTAAGTCCAAGTTCTTCGATTAGGGCCCCCCAACAATCTTCAACATCTGGTAAATTAGCCATGTCTGCCATCGAGCAACCGGCTCTTGTTGTGGGCATTGAAACAGTTTGTTGTTCATTAGTTAGAATATCTGCACTTTCTGCCATGAAATGCACTCCACAGAAAACAATATTTTCAGCAGTACTTTCGGCAGCCATCTTCGATAATGTAAACGAATCTCCAGTAGCATCGGCATGTTCAACGATCGAATCTCTTTGGTAATGATGACCTAATATCATCACCTTTTTCCCCAATTTTTCCTTTGCCAATAGTATCCTATCTTTGAATGAGTCTTCATCTTCTACCCCATTAATGGAGCACGAGGTAACAGGCAATCCCAGAGACATGGGCAATTATGCGTCAGGCCCGGTGCATTTGAATCCATCTTCGCTCTCGAGTAACCATGGAGGGCACGTCTCAATGGGTTGCAGATGAAATTCTTCATGACGGTGCAGAAGCTAGAACAATCGCTGGAATTTGGATAGGGACCAATGCAGTAATGAAAATTCGACGGCCGAAAGGATATAGGCACCCTAGTCTAGATGAGTCTCTAACAAAACGTCGTCTTTTTGCCGAAGCAAGAATTTTAGTTCATCTTTCAAATTCGGAAATGCCAATTCCTGAATTATTAGATTTCGACGAGAAAACTTCTACATTGGTCATTACTCGACTTTCTGGTGAGCCGTTATTCAATATTCTAAGAGAATCTAAGGATTTTGAACGAGTTTCCAAATTGATGCATTCTTGTGGAAAATTGATTAGAAATTTGCATTCGTTAGGAGTTTCACATGGAGATTTAACAACGCATAATCTTCTATGTGACAATTATGATTCAATTCAGATTATTGATTTCGGACTTGGGAGATTGGCTCCAGAGATTGAGGCGTTAGGGCAAGATTTGCAAGTTCTTGCAGAGTGTCTTTCTGCAAGCCACCCTAGTCATTCTGATGCAATGGCTTATGTTCTCAAGGGATACAAAGATGGTAACGAAGATGGCTTAGATAAGACTGAAATTATTACTAGATTTGAAGAAATTCGTGGGAGAGTTCGTTATCATGGGTGAGACTACGACCATCCTGTTCGTCACCTCAAATCAAGGAAAGATTGCTGAAGCAAAAGAAGCTTTGAGGCCATACGGAATTGATATTGAATCATATAATCCAATTCCAGAAATAGATGAAATCCAGTCTTCGGATCTTGTCGTTGTTGCTGCAGATAAGTTGATGAAAGCGGCTTCAAATTCTAATCTTTCTTCTTCAATACTGGGAGTAATGGTAGAAGATGCCGGGTTTTTTTTAGATGAATATGAAGGGTTTCCTGGAGTATATTCTTCATATGTTCACAAAACATTGGGAATAAGTGGAGTTCTTCGTTCACTAAAAGGAATTGAGAATAGAAACGCATCCTTTAGATGTGTAATCGGAATACACATTGATGGAGAGAATTTCTTCTTTGAAGGAACATGTAATGGAATTGTTTCAGATGAAATTCGTGGGAAGAATGGTTTTGGTTATGATCCCATCTTTATTCCGAATGAAGGAGATGGTAGAACTTTTGCTGAAATGAAGTTGGAAGAGAAGGAGATATTCTCCCATAGAGCGAAGGCCTTGAAGGCATTTGTGTCTTTTTTGGAGGAATGGAAACAATCGCCAACCTCAAACCACGGCAATGGGTCGTAAGCAATGAGGCGGCACAATGGCAGGTTTCTCTAGACTAATGCTCTGGATGATTCTCATCATTGGAGGGGCCGGATTCTTGACGCTTAGAGGTGCATTAGAAGAGAATGCACAATTTGGAGTTGCAGGGGGTCTCTTGATTCTTCTAGCCATCTTGATGTTTACTGGTGGTGACCCCGCGCCACCTCCTACTCGGAATAGGAAAAAGTCAGCAACAATTTCTGTTGAAAACGAGGAGGATGTAGAAGAACCTGAGATTCAAACTCCAGTGAGTAGAACAAGAGGAGTTGACGTGATTACTCCCGAAGTAGAATCAGTCGAAAATGATCAAATTATCGAAGTTGAAGCAATATTGGAAGATGTTGTTGAAGCTAAGGAATATGTTGTTGAAGTGGATGCTCAATCAATGTTAGAGACTGAAATTGATAGTGTAGTAGTCAATCGACGAGAATCACAAAAAGAAATCAGAGATGGAATCGAGAAACGCAGAAGAAAACAGTTGGCTAGAATTAGAGGGGACACCTTACGGTCGCGTCATGAAAACGATTCTAGGGAAAATCTCCAACAATTACTGAAATCATCCAACGAAATCCAAGTTTTGGATGAACCAGAGAATCCACCACCCGGGCATCCATATGGGCGTGTGTTGATTCGAATCGACGAGAATCGAGTTCTAAGACTTCGAGTGCCACTAGATGTGGGGTTACGTGTAGCAGAAAGTGAGCCGGAACCTCTCCCCGATCTTGACGGATTACCACCCCCTCCACTTCCTGGAGAGATTGGTGATTTACCTCCTCCTCCTGGTCCAAACCAATGAAATACGTGTATGTTCAACAGCAATGATGCTATTTAGCGAGCGCACATCCAGTGAACATGGCCGTACTACCTGAAGTCGATGAACTTACTATCGAAGAATGCCCTTCTGAGAATGGAGTCATAATCATAGCAACGGTAAATCGACCAGGAAAATTGAATGCGTTGAATTTCACTGTCAAAGAAGCCATCAAATCGTTTTGTACATGGGCAAATGAATCAGATGATGTAAGAGCACTAATTTTTCGAGGAGCATCTCCTCTTCCACCCCTAGAAGGAAAGAAGCAGAAACCCCACGCGTTTGTAGCTGGGGCTGATGTAAGCGAATTTGTCGGCAAAGATAGTGATACAATCCGCCCTGAATTTGAAGACAATGTTTGGGAAGCAGTTTGGAATTTAAGAAAACCAACAATTGCGTTGATTGATGGATATGCTTTGGGAGGTGGAAGCGAACTTGCCCTTTCATGTGATATCAGAATAGCAACTAAACGGTCAATGTTTGGAACTCCCGAAATCAATCTTGGTCTCATTCCAGGAGGAGGTGGGACACAGAGATTGACTTGGCTCGTCGGTTATGGTAAGGCTATGGAGATGGTAATGGGCGGAGAGATGATTGACGCAGAAGAAGCCTATCGGATAGGACTGGTGAATCATATTGTTGACCCAGATGAACTAATGGAGAAAGGAATGAAAATCGCTAGTAATTTAGCGGCTAAATCTCCCCTTACAATTCAAATTGCAAAGCAAGCAGTTAGGACCGCATTGGATCATCCGATCACAGATGGCATTCTTTTAGAACACAACATGTTTGTTGATTTATTCGATACGAAAGACAAGGAAATTGGAGTAAGCGCCTTTATGGAAAGAGGGAAACCTGAGTGGACAGGAGAGTGACTCCCTTGTCTGAATATCTGGTAGAAGCAGAAGGTTTAGCAAAACGATTTGGAGATTTTGTAGCGCTTCAACCACTTGATGTAAAGGTAAAAGCAGGCGAATTTTTTGGAGTATTTGGCCCAAATGGTGCAGGTAAATCCACATTTATTCGTTTACTTACCGGGCAATTACGACCAACTGAAGGAATGGCTAAAGTTTTGGATATTAATGTGGAAAAGAAGCCAAGATTAGTCAAAGCAAATATTGGAATTGTACCTGAATCTGAATCTCCTCCATCATATCTTACGGCTGCTGAATTCCTTGAATTTGTTGCACGCCTAAGGAAAGTTGAGGATTCGAAAGAAAAAGTGAATTATTGGTTAGATTGGTTTGGAATGTCGGACAAAAGTGAGACACTTTGCAAAGATTTGTCGAAGGGCCAAAGACAAAAAGTAATGCTTGCATCGGCCTTTATTCATGAACCTAGACTATTATTTCTTGATGAACCATTCGTAAACCTTGATCCTATTTATCAAAGAAAATGTCGAGAATTATTAATGGAACATATTTCAAATGGTGGCACAATTTTCCTTTGTTCTCATATTTTGGAAATTGCTGAAAGATTGTGCACCCGAGTAGCGGTTATTGATCATGGACGGGTACTTGCATCTGGAAAAATGGAAGATTTGAGAGAACATATTGACGAAACCCTTGAGGATATTTTCATTCGTCTTGTTGGAAAATCTATTGGTGAGATTGAATCTGGAAACGAGACTGAAGAGGAGTGATTCCCATGAGTATGCGAAGGGAAGAACCTGACCTTTTGTCGTCTTTTCCGATTACCTTTGTCATGATGTTCAAAGAAGAATGGAGACAAAATGTTGATTTTGCAAAGAGTCGACGAATCCTAATGTTTCCAGCATTATTAGGGATTGTTTCGATGGCATTAACAATCGGGCTAAGATTCCTCACGGGGGACGCAGTCACTGGCGTCGATGCAGAAGAAATGTCTCGAGAGACATTCACTTTCGATGAATTACGGTTAGGGATTCATCTCATGGTCTTTCTATTTTCTATGGGGATGGGAACATTTGCTTTCTTAGGTCGTTCTATTGTTTCTCAAAGAAGTGGAGGCAAGAATTTCCTCCTCGCATCCCCAGCGATGCAACCAATTGACCTCCAATCTACGTATCTTGCATACTACCTCAAAGAAGTCACTTTTTACATCGTTTTGATACTCACACCAGTAACAATCGGAATGGGATTTGGCATCGCATCTCAATCTGTGTTGAATATTACAACTCCTTTGTTATGGGAATCCCTTATCCCGTTCCTAGTATGTGTTTCTCTGACTATGGCTCAAGGTATTGCAGTTTCTTTCTTTGGATCTACACTAATGAGCAGAGGCCATCAATGGAATTTCATTGTCCCAATAATTGGTGCATTAGCTGCAGCATTAATTTATGTTGAAATCATCCCCATTGATCGCATCATTCTTGGGCTTTGGGCACATTCATCTGCGTCGTTTTGGTGGACTCCTTTAGCGTTCATTTTTTGTGCAATATTGGCTTGGTTTTCTGCCGGATTACTTCCAGAGGACTTTGAAGTTCAGATTACTGGGAAATCAGATTTGTTTATTCCCGTGTTTAATCATTTGAAGAAAATTGGTCTTAAATCAGATAGCAGAATTAGAATTCTAATCGCAAAAGAAATTGTAGACGTTTTGAGATCAGGAACTCTTCTGAAGATGTTGGGCTCCTTTGCAGTCCCGTTACTTTTCCTTTTACTTCTAGCGTGGGGTGCTGATTTTGCTTCGTTTCCAATTCCATTCAATTTGCTTTCTTATGCTCCCTTCATTGGTTTCTTTGGATTCAATTTCTATTCTTGGCTAAATGCCATTGATGCTCCAGACCATCTTAATACAATGCCTGTATCAGTTCCCGAATTGCTTCAAGCAAAAATTTGGACCTATTTTCTCCTAACTAGTTGGATTGGTGTGATTTTCATTTTACTAATGGCACAGATGCTGGATCAATGGGATGATGCAATATCTGCAATGATTGTAATGCTTGCAAACTCCATCTACATTGTTTCTCTTTCTGCGTGGCTAATGGGGTTACGCCCCAATAAAGCCATTTTTGATAGTGGAATAATGGCTCGCTTCTGGCTTGCAACAGCTATGCCACTGGTGGGTCTTTTTCTTTTGTCTTGGACCCATGGGGATACCACATTGTTGGAAAACTGGGGGATGCAGGTTTCAGCAGGAGGACTTGATGCTGAAGCCCAATCTATCGCTTTAGAGGAAAGACAAACAACAGATCTAACTGGGATCCTAGGAATTTGCGCAATCCTTCTTTCTCTTTCTCTTCTCTTCATACGATTACTTCATCGTAAGTGGGGAAGTGCCCCTTTTGAGAATTAATTTACGGTGTGTTCATGAGAGATAAATCAGCGCCACACATTATGTCGAAGGCTCTTGTGCTTGCTGGGCTCCCTGGTTCTGGAAAAAGCGTAGCATCAGATGTCGCGAAAATAATTGGGATTCCAGTTGTAACAATGGGAGATGTGATTCGCGCTGAAACAACAAAACGTGGTCTTGATGCAACATCGAAAAATATTGGAATGGTTGCAGTTGATCTTCGTGCCAAATTCGGAGAAGATATTGTTCTTCGAAAATCATGGCCAAGTATTTCTGATGCTTTGGCGCATTATCCGTTGATTATCATTGATGGGATGAGAAGTAGTGCTGAAGAAGAGGCTTTGATTGAGTTGATGGGAAAGCCACCTCAAATATTAGCTATTATTGCATCAGAAAAAGCCCGCAACTATCGTTTAATTGAAAGAAAACGTTCTGATGATGTTGTAGACAAATCCATAGATGAAAAGTTAGGGGAATTACCGAAGCATGACGCTATTTCTGAGCGAGATACTAGGGAGCGAGGTTGGGGTGTTGAATCATTGTTGCAACGAGCAGATTTCCGAATAGAAAACGAAGATAGCATAGATTCCTTCCGAACAACAGTGAAAGCACTCTTGGAAGGCCTAAACTGCACCGATTAAAGGCCAAAGGTTATGCCAATCCTCATGCCTTTCATGTACATACCGAGGTGGTACCATGGCACGACGAGGGCGGAACAAGCAGGGTCAAGGTCGAAGGAAAGCGCAACAAGCTCAGTTTGAAGAATTGGATAAGTATCCCGTTTCCCCTCCACATTCATTTGCTCGAATCGTTCGTGATTTGAGGACATTAAATCTCCTTTATCAGGTAATTGAACCTCCCCTCAATAAGAAGGAGACTGACCAAAAGGATCAGATTATGGGTATCTTCGTTCAGGCTCTAAATGCCGATATTGACGAGATAGATGCTGACCCTATAGCATATCTCCGTGCAGCGATGGACCAAATTATCAAATCCTATCGACTGAAGATTAGCAAGAAATCTAGGTCCAAAATTTTCTATTATATTCGCAGAGACCTCATTGGTTATGGGCGAATGGATGTTCTGATGAATGATGCTAATGTGGAAGATATTTCTCTTGATGGTACGAATGTTCCCATTTTCGCATATCATAGAAAGTTTGAATCCGTCGAAACCACAATTGCTTGGCCTACTGATGATGAATTGGAAGCCTATGTGATTAAACTTGCACAACGCTGTGGGAAACACATCTCAGTGGCAGAGCCACTGTTAGATGCAACGCTAATGGACGGTTCCAGAATCGTAATGAAATTAGGGAGAGAAGTTTCTACCCGTGGTTCAGCTTTCTGTATTCGTCGATTCAGAGAAGATCCGTTCAGTCCTTGTGATATCGTTGCATTCCGCACAATGACCAGCCTGATGGTTGCTTATCTTTGGATTGCATTCCAACAAGGAGTCTCTATGCTTTTCGTAGGAGGTACTGCATCAGGAAAAACTACGACACTAAATGCAATGTGTTTGTTCATACCTTGGCAAATGAAAATCGTAAGTATCGAGTCTACTAGGGAAGTAAATATTCCTCAGCCAAACTGGATTCCAGGCCTTACTCGCCAAGGATTTGGAGGTGAATCATCTGAAGGAGAGATTACAGAATTCGAATTGCTTAAAGCAGCACTTCGAGAACGACCAGAATACATCATAGTGGGTGAAATTCGAGGGGCAGAGGCATATGTTCTATTCCAAGCAATGGCTACTGGGCACTGTTCATATTCAACTGTCCATGCAGATTCAGTTGCTTCCCTAGTACACCGTTTGGAAAACAAACCAATTGATATTCCTCGAGTTCTACTTCCTGCTTTGGAGGCAGTTGTAATTCAAATCCAAACTAGAATAAATGGTAGACGTGTTAGAAGAAGTAGACAGATTGTTGAGATTGTAGGCGTTGACCCCCATAGTCAAGAAGTGATTACAAATGAGGTTTTCAAGTGGGATCCTTCGAGAGATGATTTCGACTTCAGTGGTAAGTCATATGTTCTCGAAAAGGTCATGGTCAAAATCAACTACTCTCAAGAGAAGATGCGCAATGAGTTGCGTACGAGGAAACGTATTTTGGATTGGATGGTTCTAAATGACATTCGTAAATCTGACCAAGTAGCTCAAATCATCACAGAGTATTACGTCCGACCTGACGAAATTCTCGCTCGCGTGGATGGCCTACGCTGACCTAGAGGAGGCGGTATTTTGGCAAAGAAGAGAGATTTGAAGTCAAAGAAGCAATATGACTTTGAAGGAATGATTCCAACACCATGGCAGAAGATTTCAACCACCTTTTTTGGTCGTCTCTATCGAGATCGTGGTCAAAAAGATCCGGATTTGAAAAAACTCCTTGTGCAGGCAGACATCAGAGTTATGCCCGAAGTGTACAAATCAACCCAATTGATGAGTACAATTGCAGTTTTGGTTGGATGCGGGGCTCTATTGGCTCTCGTTTTCTTACCCGGTGCAGGATTAATAGCGATTTACGAATCTATTCAAGATCCTGATACTGTGATGCCATGTGTAGATTGGCAATTCTGGCATAAAGCGGACATCAACCCAGCACTTCCTGGAAGCGGATGCCCTCATTTTGAGACACAAGTTTTTCCTTTCTTATGGAAGGTTCTTGTTGTCGTAGGAATTGGTGTACTCATTCCCTATTTTGCAAATAGGTACTTTGGAGGTGAAGCCGAGAGGAAGAAACTTGCTCGAGCGGATCGACTAGAAAAATACCTACCTTATGCTTCATCTTACACTGCTGCAATGGCAGCAGCAAACGCCACTCCGGTCAAGATTTTCAGATCATTAGCCAAGAATGGAGAAATTTATGGCGATATTGCTTATGATTCCTCAATGATTTATCGAGATATGACCTTGTTCGGCTATGATATCATTACTGCGGTGAAACTTGCTGTAGATCGGGCAGCATCTACTTGGGTTACTGAATTCTTCCAAGGAATGGTTGGGACACTTTCCTCGGGTGGTAATCTGAAATTGTATTTCTTGAATCGTGCTGAGCATTACATGAGAGAAAATAGAATCAGGCTAACTGTTTTCCTAGAAACATTGGCTATGTTCGCTGAAACATATATCGTAGTTGCTGTTGCAATGCCACTTTTCCTAATTGTAATGTTAGTTATCATGTTCTGGGTTTCAGGTGCAGGGTCTCAAATTTCTGAAAACATGGTTTATGGAATCGTGATGGGTTTACTTCCAATGATTCATGTTGCATATTCACTATTTGTTTGGCTAATGTCTCAAGAGAATGCAATGTAAGGAGGTGAGGACATGGCTAGAAAGAAAGGTAAGAAGAAAATCAAGGTTAGATTGGAACTTCCCAAAGATGACAATACTGAGACCAACTTCACAATTATTCTGATGATATCTATGATGCTCGGAATGAGTTGCTTGGGATTCTGGATTACTAATGCGGATTTAGTTTTCAAACCAATGAATCAGATGCCAATGTTTCTAAATTTAGCTTGCCCGGATTCATTTGATCCAAATGTTCCAGTTACACCTACATATGCAGACAATGAATCTTGTTTTCTAACCAAAGAATCACCTTCTGTAGAAACATGGACCGAGGAATGGGATAAGGTTGGTTCTCCTGGAGCGGCAGCCTTCTTCGTAGTCCCCGGAATAGAACAACAACGATTAGGATCTTTACCCCATCCTCCTCAGTTCGTCAAAGTAGATTGTCTTGCTGAAGCAGATAATAGTGGAACATTCACACTTTCGATTATTGAACGATCGTACGATATGAGAAATACTACCGTCCTGTATAGCGAAGGTGAAGTATCAAACAGTGAGGATTGTGGAATTCCTAATGTTGCAGTTCAAGCAAACACACAATACGAAATTTGGGTTGAAGTTCCACCAGATCAACCTCCAATCAGAAACTTCCAATTTACCGTCAGTGTAGATGCATATGACGGAATTCCTGAAAATATGAACAATAAATCACTATGGATTGGCCCTGAAGTACCCCTAGGTCCTTTTTCTCTCTATCCCACTATTTTCGTAAATTTCTTTGGAATTGGACTTCTGATTATGGTTTTCCCTGCGGCATTGTATAGTGATGCCCAAGCGAGGAAAATCAAGGCAATTGAAGACAAATTTCCTGATTTTCTTAGAGATTTAGCAGAATATTGGAAGGGCGGACTATCCATGGTGGTTTCCGTCCGCACTCTTGCAAGTTCTGAATATGGTGCTTTGAATAATGATATTCAGAAGATGTCTGATCAATTATCATGGGGAATTCCATTTGGTGATGTCATGAGACTGTTTGCAGGTAGAGTAAACACGCCACTCGTCCATAGGGCAGTTTCTCTAATTGATGAAGCAAACAAAGCGGGCGGAAAAATTTCAGATATTCTAGTTACTGCAGCAAACGATTCTAGAGAAATAAAATTCCTTGAGGGAGAGCGTGTTCGAGCAATTGCATCGTATATTTCTGTAATTTGGGTTTCATATTTGGTTTTCATGGGGGTTATCGTAGTTCTTTCGAAAGTTTTCATTCCAGCTATTGCTAGTTCAAACAGTGGTGGAGAATCAGAAAGCATAGGGAACATGCAAATTAATGCTGTAGATCCTCTATTCTTCCTCGTTGTGTTCTTCTATGGAGTTTCAGCCCAAGCAGTTGGTAACGGAGCGATGGCTGGATTAATGGCTACTGGGCGATTAGCAAATGGAATGAAACATTCAGGTTACATGTTGATGCTAGCATTATTTGCATTCAATTTCGTCGCCTTTTCACCCGATCTCATTGGAGTCCCAATGGCTGAAGGATTGGTTCATTCCATCGGGCGAGTAGCTCCTGGGTGATAAGATGGAGAATAAGGCGAAAGGGGAAAATGCCCAAGTTCACATGATTGAGATGATCACGCTGTTTTGGCTCTTCTTCCTTTGTGCTGCTTTTGTAATTCAATTACAAGTCCCTGATACCAATCCAATAGCTTCTGACGCAGCCTTACTTCTAGCTGCTGAAGATGCCCATTCACTTGCATCTGCTGAAACAGATTCCAACGGCTCCAACATTTTGAGTAGTCATTTAGTTGCTGAAGAACGTGAGGAAGCATGTACTATTCTAATCGACAGTCTTCCAGATACTGTAACGGGAAATTGTTGGCTAGCAGTGAATGCTGAGCCAATGGAAAGAGCTGGCGTGGGGGAAATTCCTCCTGGACAGAGTCTTACAGTAATGCATTTACATTCGGTTGAGGGACAAATTTGGACAGTTGGTTTACAAGTCTGGCACATGGGAAGTGGTGCCTAATGATGAACAAAAATCATGATGAAGAAGCTCAGATGTTGTTGGCTACTGGAGTTGTTCTCCTCCTAGCTTTGTTATCGATGGCAATTTATGGAGTTAAAGTTGTAGGAATGGGGGAGCCCTACGATTCTTCTGACGATGCAGTTCTTCAAACTGCTACAGAAATCAATGAAGTATGGGAAATTACAATCCAATCTAGAATAACAGAATTAGAAGGACTTGGTACTGATGCAGAAATATGTTTGAATGCCGCGGAAAGTGTTCAGATGGACTTAATGAGACATGGGGAACATAGGGGAGTTGAAGTGATTCTTGTAGATCTGAATGTTTCTATTCAGGGTGACGAATGTTTTGTTTCAGCAGAAGCAGGAATAGCTGATAGAAGCAGTAGAATGCTGATCGTTATCGAAGCAATGGTGGATTTACCTTAGAGTTTATTCGATATTCTGACGAATTCGCAATAATGGTTCATCATGTAACAATGGATCAATACGTACCCAATCCGCAACTCTTCCTCGTTCCATTATTGCTCGTTGGATTACCCGGATTCTTTCAAATGCTAACATATAACGTTCAGAACCCCGATACGTCCCAACTTCTCTTTTCATAATGAATTCACGATGTTGATTCTCTGCATCTGCAGTTGCCACGATTCCAATTGCACGTCCTCCTGCTTCTCGCCAATCGCGTAACCAAGACGATTTTGGAATAATATGTACTCCTTCAATCACCAAATCAACACCTTGAGCTCTTGCTCTATCTATCACAGCATCAATTCCTTTCTCCACGGCTTCTGCTGAATCTAACCAATCATTAACAGGATCTCCTGTTTCCCCCCTTGAATAAGAAGAACGATGTAATGCGGGACTTTGATTCAAACTAGTACTGCATCTCATTACTTCACGAATAGTATCTGTAGAAACACAACGACTGAAATCAAGTTCATGAGCAATCATATGAGCAAGAGTAGACTTTCCAGTCCCTGTAGCTCCTGCAATAATAGCCAAGCGAGGTAATTTACCAACTGAAGGTTCCTCAGTCATCATTTCACTCCATTGCCTAGACTCATTTTTCATCGATTCCTAAGGGATTATATCAGATTGTTTACAACATCGTCAACAGATTGAATCCTGCCACAATATGCACAACGAAGTTCCAAGGGTTCTTTGGAATGAACCAATATTCTATGCGGCAGTGGTTCTCTTGGATTTGTGGTAATACAATTTGAAAAAGAGCATCGTGCAATGTTTCTTAATTCTGAACCGAGTTCAACAGTTCTCTTCTCAACAACTCGATAATCACGAATAATGGCTACAGAAGCATTTGGGGAAATAATAGCTAATCGATCCAGTTCTTCTTGAGTTAATTCTCGGTCTTCTACCTTCATTACATCCTTCCGTTCTAATTTCTTACTTGGAACATTCATTACCAATGAAATCGGTGTGCTACGACTATCTAACAAGCCAAGCATTCCTAGAACTTTCAATGCTGAACCGGATGGAACATGATCAATTACAGTCCCATTTTGAATTGCAGTAACTCTACGCATTCCTTCTTCACTCATTCATTCACCGCCTGTGGAATTTCAACCCCAAGTAAACGACATAAGAGAGACATCCTAGCTACGACGCCATAGAATGCTTGCTCGAAGTACATCGCATGAGGAGTTGAATCGACATCTGGTGAAATTTCGTTGACCCGAGGAAGTGGATGCATTACAATCATGTTCTTCTTAGCGGAACCAAGATCAGATCTAGCGAGTTTGAAAATACCTGCAACCTTGTGGTATTCATCTTCATCTGGAAACCTCTCTTTCTGAATTCTAGTCATGTAAATCACATCGAGTTGCTCAATTTCTCCATGTAGATCTTCTGTTTCTGAGATAGATACTCCTGAAGAACGAAGGTCAGAAATAATCTCTTCTGGCATTCTCAAAGAAGATGGCGAAATGAATGTCAAGGAACAACCAAATCGTCCTAATGCTTGTGATAAACTGTGAACTGTGCGCCCAAAACGAAGGTCACCAACTAAAGCGACATTCAGGCCTTCTAGCGTTCCATGTGAAGAACGAATTGTGAATAAATCAAGAAGGGTTTGTGTTGGATGATGACCAGCACCATCACCTGCATTGATTACTGGGATGGAAACTGCATCTGCGGAATAACGAGCTGCACCTTGACGTGGGTGACGAATTACCGCGATATCAGCATAACCATCCATCATTTGCATGGTATCAAACAATGTTTCCCCCTTCACCACTGAAGAATTGGCTACATCTCCCAAATTCAGAACAGACCCACCAAGCCTCTTCATTGCAGTCTCAAAAGACATTCTAGTTCTAGTGGATGGCTCAAAGAAAAGATTAGCTAATACCTTGCCAGCAAGTATTGGGGCATGCGTTTCCCCACGTGCAATTGGAAGCATTCTTTCAGCATCATCAAGTATCGAGAGTATCTCTTCATTCGTTAGGTCATCCACAGTGATTAGGCCACTCATGCTCGTCCCCTCCTCAAAGGGGGGAGGACTTCGACCATATTCCTTCCCGTTCAATTGAGTTCTTTGTTGACGGCACTCCGTCGGCTTGATGTGAGGGGGCTGGGTCCCAGTACCATGCTGATTAGTAGAACGCCGGTCCGTGCCTCCTTCTGTGGGGGTGGTACTGACCTTGCAGCATTCTATGAAAACCAACCAGATGGAGGCGCAGTAACCTCTCTTGGGATGGCACGTTACATCTACGTGACCGTCAATCCAAGATTTGATGATTCAATACGTATCTCTTATTCTTCTATGGAAGTTGTCGATGATGTTAATCAAGTTCAACACGAACTCGTTCGAGAAGCAATGAAATCAACAGGAATTACTTCTGGGATTGAAATTACCACGATAGCCGATATCCCATCAAGAGGAACGGGATTGGGTTCTTCTTCAGCAGTTACTGTGGGTCTCCTAAATGCATTATCGTCCCTGAGGGGTAAACAAATGAGCCCTAAGGAATTAGCAGAAGAGGCATGTAGGATTGAAATTGATGTTCTTGGCCAACCAATAGGGAAACAAGACCAATATGCAGTATCAATAGGAGGGGTAAACACAATTGGTTTCCTTCCAGATGGTTCAGTGAGTATTGATCCACTAATTCTTTCAGATGAGATCAAAAAACGAATCGAAAACGAGTTTTCTCTAGTGTATACTGGATTAACTCGTCCTGCTAGCTCTGTTCTTTCAAAACAAAAGGAAATGACTTCAAGCAGAATTCAAGAATTATCTACTCTGCGGCTTCAAGCGTTTCAAGTTAGATCTGCTTTGGAAAGTGGAGCCCTTGAAGAAGTAGGAAGGCTATTGGAAGAATCGTGGCAAATAAAACGGACATTGGTTGATGGAATTACTGGGGACAGGCTCGATCAGATACATGATCAATTGATTGAATCAGGAGCAACCGGTGCGAAACTCCTCGGAGCAGGAGGAGGCGGATTTTTCTTAGTTCATGGCGATAAAAACATGAGAAAGCGTCTCAATGAAACATTAAATCCGGAGAATAGAGTTCTTCCCCTGTTAATTGATGAACAGGGTTCTACAATCATTCATGATGATGGAAAACGATGGGGGTGAACCCATTCGTCGCAGTGCATTGTTCATCATTGCAATTCTACTGTTAATTTCGACACCCATTGGACAAGCAGATGAAGTTGATGCATCGGTTCTCCAAATTCATTTTCAACTTAATGACGTGCCCCTTGAATTACAAAATGCTGAAATCCGTCTCGTAAATGCATGGTCAGGTCAAATCATTCACCAAGAGGTAGTTAATGGAACAAATGTACAGATTAATCTTGAAAATTCAGAAGCGCTTCGAGTGGAGATTAGGATACTAAATGGGGCCACAGGAAATATTTCAACAAGCAATTTTCAACGAATACCTGTAATTCAACCGAATATATCTGGAACAACAGTAGTCGAGGCGAATTTTATTGAAAATCTACCCGAATCATTTGATGCCTTCAATCAAGATTCTTTGCTTCGATTTCTTGGTAATCAAACAATAGAATGGAGTCCTTGGAGCGAATCGATTTTTCTACCCTCTAACACACCTGGATGGATTGAAAGTCTGGATCAAATGGGCAATTGGAATCTTTCTTTTTGGAATGGAAGTTCTCTAGAAGAAGCCATTCCTCAGGGTAGTTTACGCATCATGGCTCAAGATCATGGTTGGAATGGAACCATATTAGTTCGTCATTCACCTAGTGGGTGGGAAAATTGGCTCTCTATTGATGGGGCATTAGACCAAAGTTTGCCACGGATAGAAAATGGGGAATGGCACATGTGGAGATTAATTGAAGGAGTCCCCGAAACACAATCTTATTCATTTGACGATGGTCTTTTTGAATCTCTAGATTCTTGGTTATCTACTACTCCAATTCCGATTTCTTTCCCACTTTCATCGATGTCTTTAGATTTCGATGAAGATGATTTTGAGAACAATGTTGTAATTTATGCAGATTGGGCTGCATCAATTCAACTTCCATCCTATATTGGACACCCCATGTTTCCGTTTCCCCACCTTGGAATAACTTACCAGATAGATCGGTTTCTTGGGAATTGGGACGGAGTTGTTGATTCGCATGAATCAACATTATTTTCAGAACATCTCCATTCTTTAGGATGGGTAAATGCCGAAGAAACAGGTTGTTGTTCTCTGAATGGAGAATCAATGATGGCTACAAACACCATCTATCCTACTGGAGCGTATTTAGATCCAGCAATTGGGAATGTATTCCAAAATGAAATGACTTGGGGGTGGGATGAATCGGGTAGACTTCTAGGGAATTCTGTCGGGACAGATATGCAAATCCTAAATATTCCTTTTAGAGCAAATCTTAGGGATTCTGCAAATTTATCAATTGATCTTCCTCATGAATGGGAATTAAGATATTCACCTCAGGAAGAGATACTGAGTGCTACAGAAGAATCAATTCAAATCAATCGAAGTGAACTAATTGTTACTAGCCAAATTACTTTGAATATTGCTAAAAATGAACCGCCTACTATCATTGTAGAAGGAACGGGTGCCACTGAACAGTATGCCATTCTTGGAGGTTTGATTGAACTCTCCATGACTTGCCAGGACAATGGTCCAGATCTTGCTGAAATGCGTTGGAGAGTTACAGATACAAATGGATTAACCATTCAAGATGGCCCCAGTCTTAATTTTTCTACCGATTCTTCATCTCATGTAGAAGGTAATGAGATTCGAATATTGGCAGAATGCATAGATTCTCACGGTAGAATAGGCAGCATCGATAGATATCTAATTCTTGATGGAAGTGCCCCCCAATGGAGTATTATTCTATTAGAAGATCAACCAAGTTATTGGGCACAAATAAACCACTCAATGACGTCTGAAAATATTGAAGTTAATGCGACCAGCACCCTCATTTTTGATTTCAATGCAGTTGATGAAAATGGTGAAAATGTATCTATCATTCTCACCTCAAATAGAAGTGAAGGATGGATTAGAAGTTCGGACAATAGGCTCTATTTTGCTGAACTCTGGCCACAAGGGGATGAAACTAATGGAATGCATATGAGTAATGATGAAAGGCATTTAGAACGAAACCCGGCCCTCAGATGGTTACATGTTTCAATTTCAGATTCTGTTGGAAATTCTGTCGAAAGGAATTGGTCCATAACCAGTTTAGATCTTGGTTCTCCAGTTCCAAGACCCGCTTTGTATATTGATAATGCGATATTTGGGCCGGATAATTTTGCCACTTCTTCTTCTTTAATCGAAATTGATTTGGATGCTTCTTTTGATGATCTAAATTCCATTACTGATGTATTGTGGACTGCTGAATTAAATGGTCAAATTCTATTTGAAAATGAAAGCTGGGCGACAATATCCCGTTTTACTCTCTCACCATTAGAACCTGGTAGACATGATTTGATAGTCTCTGGAATGGATTTAGCGGGGAACATCGGACATCATAGTATGATGATTGAAATCCATCCAGATTTGAATCCGTTTTTATCTATTTCAGATGTAATGATCCCTTCAGGAATACAATCTGGTCGTTCTGGGGAAATTACTGCAGTAATAGAGAATTCAGGTTCTGAATCTACAGATGCAAATGTTTGTATTCAAAATCAATGTATTTCGATAGTTGCAGTTGGAGCAACATTGGATGGACCTGGAATGACTTCTGCATCTTTATCATTTGATTCTCTTCCTGCTGGTTCAAGTCCAGTATCTGTACAGTGGAATGTAGGAGATGAAACATACTCTTCCGAATCAATAACTCCAATAATTGAACCAGCATGGAGAGAAACAGCTCGTTTTCTTATCAAGGTAATTCTCATTGCGTATTGTGCAGGAATACTGTTCGACCGTCGATTTGGAAGCCCATGAGTCCGCACGCTTCATGACGGTGGAGCCCTCGTTGAGAAATATGCAGGCGACCGAGACCAGCCAAGATCCTGTGGATAAGGCGTTGTCTCAATGGCGCGTATATTCGGATAGATTCGGTTTTGTAGTGATGTTTGGCTCGATTGTATTGGGTGCATATTCCGCATTTCCTGGGATTCAAAATGGAATTGATGCATCAACGATAGTCCCGCTGATTATTCTTTCAGGTGCGGCATTATTGGTTTCCGATGTTATTCAAAATGGGCCGGAGGAACGAACACGGTTAGCTACAATTTCAGGAATAATTGGTCCTCTACTAATTATCGCTGGTATACAAGCGGTAACTGTTCAAGTATATACTCATCAATTAGTTGGAGCGATAGCTTGGATTGGAGCAGGTACTATTCTATTCTCTAGTCATTCTTTCATTCTTCAAAACGAGAATAATGTTGGAGTCATCCGATATAGGGCCTTGACTAGATTGATTGGAATGGCGATTGCTGCTGCTTGGATATTATCAAACATCAATGAAAATCAACTAATTTATTTCCTTCTTCCAGTTTTGTTTGTATCAATCATTTTCTCTCTAGATTTGAGATTGGGTAAAGAAGACAGACAATCTAGAAAGATTTTCTCAAATAAGTATGATTCTCTAATGCTACGAGTATTGGAAGTAAGAGCAACTGGAGCCATTATTGATCAATCCGCTTCTTTACTCAAAAGAGCCAATGAAGTTGGATGGAACGATTATGAAGAAGGAATGAGGTTATTGGCAGCCGCTGAAGATGATATTGACCGTATTCTATCATTATCTAGAGATATTTCGGATATAGAAGAAGATGCTGAAGAAAACGTAGTAGTTTCAGAAGGGATTGCACCAATGGCAGAACGGCCTAGAAAAGCGATGCTACATGGGAAAAGAGAAGCAGAAATGGGAAGTCTGCGAGAAGCTGAGAAATTATTCAGAATAGCAAAAGTTAGAGCGTTGGATATCATTAATCACTGGGCAGATGCTGAAGAGGCAATCCAAGAAGCAAGAGATGCAGTTTCAGGTTTATCTGGTTCAGATTTTGATAGAATGCAGGCATTGATGCAGGCTGCTGAAGAGGCATTGGATGCAGAGAGCCCTGGCGATGCCCTAAATATCGCTCAAGCAATCCCAGGACATGTTTCTAATCTTGGAGAAGCTATGGAGGCTGCGAAAAACAAAGTCGAAGAAGCCACAGAGGTCTTGTCTCGTACCGATGGATTAGATACCGAAATTTGGGACGACATGCTTGCAAATGCCATTAGTGCATTAGAAGAAGGAGACGGCTCGATGGCGAGGGGATTAGCAGACTCTATTATTCGAGAAATCACAGCTACTGAAGAGGCAAAATCCTCAATGCAAAGGGCACTTCGTCAAAGGAAAACATTGAGAAAACGATGGGAAGGCCATCAGAAGAGCGATGAATGGGAAGAAATATTGCAAAATATCTTAGTCGATACCAAAGAAGGAAAATGGAGACTTGCTCTTGAGAAAATGGAAGAATTAACTTCGAATCTAGATGCCATGTCTGCAGCAAAAGGGGAAGCCAAGGAATTGTTGGATTTCATCGATGAAGAGTGGAAAAATCTTCGTAATCGTCTTGAATCGTCGGGAATTGGTCCTGGAGACAAAGATAGATTATCTTGTGAAGCCTTAATTTCGAAAGCAAAGGATGATTTAGATTCTGGAGATGTAGAATCTTGTCTCGCATCATTAGGTGAATCTGATGCTCTAATGGAACGATTGAGAAGAAGAGTCTAATCAAAGTTTGAAATCTGCTACAACTGGAGCATGATCTGAAACCTGTAATCCTCCAGCACGAACAATCTTAGCATTCTGAAAAGATTCTCGAGCAGCATCGTTTCCTAGAATGTAATCGATTCGCCACCCCTTGTCTTCTTCTCGTGCTCTACCTCGGTTGGACCACCAAGAGTAAGGCCCCTGAGTATCCCCCCAATCTTGCCGACATAAATCGTGCCATCCTGTACCTAATAGACGGTTAAACCATTCACGTTCTTGAGGGAGGAAACCAGAAGTCATTTGATTAGAACGTGCATTCCAAATGTCGATTTCCTGATGAGCGATATTCAAGTCTCCTACAACTATCACTGGAGTGTCGGTGGAAAGATTTGGAGAAAGCCAATCTAGCCAATCTTCCATCCAACGTTCCTTGAACACTTGTCGATCATTTCTTGCTGAACCACTAGGGAGATATGTATTGATGCAACGTATCCCTGAATGTTCGGTGGTCAGGATCCGTCCTTCTAGATCCATTGGATCATCTCCTCTACCCATTCCGGTTCCAATTACATTCATTCCAATCTTTGACCATGTTGAAACTCCTGAATATCCCTTCTTTTCAGCAGGATGCCAAGCCAAATCAAATCCTTCTGGGGATTTCCAATCTTTTGGAAGTTGTTCAGGAAAGGCACGTACTTCCTGAAACATCCAGATGTCTGCATCTAAGAGATCAATGAACTCATCCAATCCTTTTCGAATAGCTGCACGAATCCCATTGAGATTCCAAGAAACAATTCGCATGCCCCTCAGGCCTCTAAATCTTCAGACCAATTTCCGAATCTTGCTAGGTGGGCCATTTTACATCTATGAGCAAAGACAGAATGTGGTATGGAAAGATTATCTTGGTTATCAGCCCATGTCTTCAGAGTAGATGCCTGAAGAGCTCTTCCATAGGAATATGACAATTCGAATGGATGTGGCCCCATATTGTTCATAGCATTGAGATGTGCTGTTGCTTCTACCTCTGACTGTCCTCCAGAGAGGAATACAATACCTGGGATGTCTTTAGGAACATGATTGTGGAGAAGATCTATGGTCATTTGAGCACATGTTTCTACATCACTTCTTTGTGAATGGTTCTTTCCTGGAAGCACCATATTGGGTTTCAACAAAGCACCTGGAAGATAGACTCCTTGTGTCTTACATGCATTCCAAGTTGCATCAAGAACCAATGCTGTAACCTCAAAACAACGCTGAGCAGAATGATCCCCTTCCATCAATACTTCAGGCTCTATGATTGGAACCAATCCTTGCTCTTGACAAATTGCAGCGTAACGTGCGAGAGCGTGGGCATTTGTTGAGATACAAGCATCAGATGGTAAATCTCCACCTATTCGAATCACTGCCCTCCATTTTGCAAATCTTGCACCCATGCTGAAATATTCAGCACATCTTTCTCTCAAGCCATCTAGTCCTTCTGTAACAGTCTCATTTTCATGTCCTGCTAACGGTTTTGCACCAGTATCTACCTTAATTCCAGGTAAAACATTTCGAGCAGTAAGGTAATCTGGAATTTGCATTCCATCTACGGCTTGTTGACGAATAGTTTCGTCATACAGAATTACTCCACTGATTGCTTCAGGCATTGTAGGCATAGCAAAGAGGCTCGCACGGTATGCATTTCGAGATTCTGGAGATGATGAGACACCCACGGCTTCGAGGCGTTTAGACATCGTACCATTGCTTTCATCTGCAGCCAATATCCCTCTACCTGGACCCACAAGGAAATTGGCAGTTTCTTCCAATAAGTCAGTATCCATGTTCAATGCATCCTGAATGGGTCCTTGAAGGGTTCGACCAAGTTTTAATCACAGGGATACTCGCGATTCATGAAATTCCTCTCTCCGTTCTGCACGTCGATTATCTCACTATGTACTACTGCATTTTTCCCACGAAATTCAACTCCTGGAAGATATCCAGAACATACGCCACTGGCCACAAAGATAGAATCATCTGACATGCACAAATCATCTCGTTGCCATATTCGTTCAATATCTCCGTCAATCATTTTCTCGGCACGTTCTCTGTGTCCATCGTTTCGAAATACAAGTTGCCCTTCAAAGTGAGCCCCAAGTCCGCGAAGAGCAGTGGCTGTAATCACTCCCTCTGGCGCTGCCCCAACTCCCATCAGAAGATCAACTTCTGAATTTGGATTAGCAGCATCTAGAGCAGCAGAAACATCACCATCTCCAATCAATCTAATCCTCACATCTAATTCTCTGAGTTTCTTGATTAAGTCTTCATGACGAGG
>Ga0066849_10000131_pt1 | contig 26145 bp, 36 predicted proteins | sample ETNtaG_9_FD_65492 | JGI IMG/M metagenome (GOLD analysis project Ga0066849, IMG submission 65492) | Marine microbial and viral communities from oxygen minimum zone, Eastern Pacific Ocean - ETNP201406SV69 | ecosystem: Environmental > Aquatic > Marine > Oceanic | place: Pacific Ocean: Eastern... | reverse complement strand
AAGTTAGTGTGGCGTTTGTAAACCGCCTGGAAGAAAGTGACTTTTGGGTTACCAGTCAAGTAGACATCTTGGGCGCCATAGGCGACGAGTTGCATGAGACCACCGGCCATTTTTAGTTTGTTTTGTACTATAGGCTGAGATTTTTTTTTCAGATGATTTCGCGAAAAAACACGGTTTGATTTTTCCTGGGTTATATAAATGTCCAACCAAAACGAACTTGATACCGTACCCGAACTCGAAAGTGTCGATGACCATCTCGAAAATATTGATGAAGAAGAAATTTCTTCAGAAGAAGAAATTGAAGATTCCGGATCATTCGTTGAAGATTCTGAAATTGATGAAGATGATATCGATTTAGATGATTTAGATGATTTAGATAATCCATTATCTGAAACAAATATGTTATTGAGTTCAGTTCTCTCGACTGAAGAAGGAGAAACTGTTTGCTCTGCACTTGTAAATATTTCAAGGCAAATTGAAATGCAAAACAAAATTTTAATTAAAATGTTATCTCAACTCCAAAAAAAATAATAGACTTAGAAGATAAATTCTTATAAATTATAAAAGACATGTCTGAAATTTATTACCCTCAAAAAGAACCAGATATGGTATTGTCATCAAATATACTTGTTAACACATCTATCGAAAGATTTAATTCGGAAGAATTATTGGATTTCTTATGCAAACTTGAAAAGTACTTTCGTCTCAAATCGTTAGAACACACCAACCCTTTCAAGCTTGGATACATGTTTTTTTGCGATAGTGAAGAACTTGATGAAAATGGACTATGTAAAGAATTCTCATACGAAAGAACAAATGAAAAATATACAACTTCTATTCAACGTCTCAGTACACTCTTCAATAGGGCTGATGCACTTAGCATACTATCATTAGAAGACGAAGATTTCACTATTTCTCGTCGTATTAACCGCCTCATCGATCAACTTGACGACGCCTGGCAAATCATGTACAGATACAACCGAACAGTTCAACGAGTTGAATTTCCTACCTGGGCTGAAGCAACAGTAAAATCCGATCCCACCATTTTCAGGACATCCATTTTTGACGTCGAAAAATTGAATACGTTTCAAAAAGCTCTTACAACTGTCCTGAAGGAGTTATATGAAAGTAATATCAAAAGGTATCGAGGGTACTGTTGTACCCAAATAAAATACAATGGATTTGATACACGTGCATGGAATCAAAAGGAAACCATAAAGGAATATGTTAATCGCATTGCACCAAAAGAATCTCGATTTGAATTATGGCAAGAATTGACCCATAATGGTACTGGTATAATCGATCAGGTCATAAAACACCTCGGTAACTGTTGTGATATGCAATTCCCAGAGATCGTGAAAAACAGACACGTTTGGTCTTTCCGAAATGGTATTTTTATCGGTAAGGAATGGTCAGGTATAACAGAAACGTTTAAAACAGCTTTTTATCCTTACGATTCAAGGGAAGCTTCAAACCTCGATCCAACTATAGTGAGTTGTAAATACTTCGATGTTGATTTTGAAGACTATCATCACCTGGATGATTGGAAAAAAATACCAACCCCGTATTTTGATAAAGTGCTCAAGTCACAGGAATTTGAAGATGAAGTGTGTAATTGGATGTACGTTATGGGTGGTCGTTTAACGTTCTGTTTGAATGATATAGATAAATGGCAGATTATACCGTTTTTAAAAGGTATTGCACGTTCCGGAAAATCCACTCTCATAACTAAAGTTTTTCAAAAATTTTACGAACCTACCGACGTTAAGAAACTTTCCAACAACGTAGAAAAACGGTTTGGTTTATCGGGTATTTACGATGGTTTGATGTTTATCGCGCCAGAGATCAAGGGTGATTTAAATTTAGAACAAGCCGAATTTCAATCGATAGTTTCTGGTGAAGAACTTGCGATTGCAGTTAAATTTGAAACTGCAAAAAACATAACGTGGGACGTACCGGGTATACTTGGTGGTAATGAGTGCCCACAATGGAAAGACAACTCCGGTAGTATTTTGAGAAGGTTAATGACGTGGCATTTCAAAAAACAAATTCGAGACGAAGACACGGATCCCTTACTCGAATTAAAGCTCGAACGGGAAATGCCTCTTATTTTACAGAAATGTGTAAGGGGGTATCTAGAATATGCACAAAAATACCAAGATCAAGATATATGGAACATTATACCGGAATATTTCAAGGAGGTCAGGAAATCGGTCGCTACAGTTACAAACGCGCTCGAGCATTATCTACAGTCGGATAAGGTTCAATTTGACACGGGTGGTCTTAAGTATATGTGCCCGTTAGATATATTCAAAGAAAGATTTTTTACGTATTGTGTACTCAATAATTTACCAAAACCGAGGTTCAATTCAGATTTCTATATAGGTCCTTTCAGTAGTCGAGGTATCACCATAGAAAGGTTAGATATAGAATACAATTTCAAACAATACAAAAATAAGGAAATTATAGTTGGTGTTGACATGATTAACGAAGAAGAAGAATATTAAAATTCTCAGCCTAGTATAAGTATGGATCCGCGTCAGTTCGTGAAGAATTCAAACATACAAATACAGCGTACAAACCCTGTACAGATGGCACCTCCAATGAGAGTAGTCACTCGACCTAATATACAACCACAGGGAAGTGTATTTTCAGAATTAAGAACCGGGAGTTTAAAACCAGGTATATACAATATAGTAGTAAACAAAGATTTTACACAAGAGAGTCGTGTTGATTTAATACGTATATTAAAAAGTAAACCAAAAGGTCATGCATCCATTGCACCAGGTTTATCAATAGATCTTAATGAAATCAAGGGTATATACGGAAGGTTCCAAACAGGTGCGATACACACGAGTAATTTTGGTATGAGAGGTGATTTAGACAAAAACTTCTTTTCGGTACAACTCTCTGGATACATGTCTGATGGTATGACTAAGAAAAATTTCAGTTTTAATATATACAGAAACGGTAAAATACGTTTTTCGGGCGGATTTTTAGGTTCCAAAAACTTAAAAAAACAACCCGAGGCACTTCGAAAATATTTAATAGACACGTATACACAAAAACAGGGGTTTTTATACAATGATATTAAATACAATAATATTGGTGGACAGTTTTCGACAAATGCAAATTTTGATTTAACTAGAATAGCTCAAGAAAACCCACTAAAAACATTTATTTCTTACGAACCAGAAAGATCACCTTTTTTATACGTTGAATATAACGAATATAATTACATTCTTTCATCCAAATCCGGACAACTTGGTGCAGGAATAGTACAAATACAAGGTGAAAAAAGTCCAGATAACCTCGAAAAAGCTTACGTTTTTGGTGTAGAAATGATTGAAAAATTACACCAAATGGGATATACTATGGGATTGGTAAATAAAAATGTTAATGTGATTAAACCGTTAGTTAAAAAGAAACAAAAAATAGGAGCTTCAACGTGTCCTAAAACTAGAAGACCACCGTGTAAAGAAGGTCATGCAACAAAGAAAAATCCACAAGGATACGATTGTTGTTATAAAATACCAAAAAGAAAGCCAGCTAAGAAAAAAACAACACCAAAAACAAAAAATACGAAAATCACGTACGATAAAGATGGTGTGATGAAAATTGGTGGTCGAAAGTGTGAACGTCTTACAAAACCAGTTTTACTTGAAGTTGCTAAAAAATTAGGTGTTGTTGGTATAAAAAATAAAAACAAAAAAGAAGATATTTGTAAGGCTTTGGATAAAATTGAAAAGGGTAACTCCAAATATAAAATTAATGATAAGCTGTGTAAAGATATGAAAAAAGAACAATTGATATCACTTGCTATTTCTAGGGGTATATCTGTAAACGATAAAGATACAGTTAAAATTTTATGCCAAAAGCTTAAAAATAGACCAAATACACCGAATTCTCCCAATGCACTCGCTAATGAAATCGAAAAGGAAATGTTAAATAAAATGAAGAAAAATAAAAGAGCGCCCACAAATTTAAAACGAAAACTTAACAAAGCGGGTATTAAAAACGATTTAATTAAACTTTATGGTAAAGCTTGGATGAAAAAGTATGGTAGCGTCATGAATATTAATGAAAATGTCAATAACGTGAAAAAAGAATTGGAACGTATGGAAATAAAAAAGAATTTAGTCACCAAAAACGGTGTTTTGAAAAAGGGGGAGGCTGATAAAATAAAGAAAGATATGGTATATCGATTTAAATTCGATAAAAAACAGTATCTTAAAAAATTATTATTACAGAAAGAAGCTAATAAAATATACGGTAAATTTGGTAAAAACGTTGTAAATAAAGTTGTTAATTATGCAATGTCGTTACCAAAAACACCTTCATTAAACAGTAATAGAGTCGTTAATTATGTTAAGTTACGTAGGGAACTAAATGGTGCTCCACCACTTCCATTAAATAAAAAGAGACCCACACCGCCTAGACCAAAACCTAGACCAAAACCCAAAACCCGTGTTATTAAAAGAGCACCAGTAAAGAAAAAAACATTACCTCCAAAAAAGAATGTAGTTGTTCGACGTTTGAATTTCAATTCTAACTCTAACTCTAACTCTAACTCTAACTCGAAATCTAACTCAAAATCTAAAAGTAAAACAAACCAACAAAAATTAAACAACTTATACAATAACTTTAATAAATTCACATTAAAGAATAAAAACAAAAAGTAAATAAGTACAATGGAAAACCCAAGAAACTTTTTACTTTATAAACTTAATACTAATAAGTATAATAACGTAATAGATGATATGGAAAAAACTGATAAACTTATAATATCAAAGATTATCGATACTATGTATTACACTATATGCGATTACATAAAAAAGACGCGTGAAAAAAGTGATAAATTTATGGGTAGTTTGGAAATTAATTATAACTACACGGACAATTTTCACGAATCAGTAAATCCAAGACTATATTTGGAAGAGAATCGGGAAATTGATGATACGGGTTTAATAATGTATATTTATGACAACTTCCAAAGAATGGAATCCGCTAAGCATAGACGTATTATGTTTTATCTGATGAACATTTTATATTTCGATTTATAACTTTATCTGGTTCAGATATCTGTTTAAGATGTTTTGCGTGGTAAGAAAAATCGTATCCCTTAAATCTATTTTTAATTTCGTCTGAAAGTGCAAAAGCCTCAACTTTTTGAGAAATACCCGAACAAACCGATACCCTTTCTAAATTTAAAAAATTATCTTCCATCGTTACGAAACTTTTTAAAGATTCGTGTGCTATATTATCGTTTTCCATTTTTTCAAACATTTTTTTAGATTCACCGTGACTCATGTAAAAATATTTAGATGTATAACCTAGAATATTAACATAATCTCGAGATGTTATATCTTGATTATCATAGTATATGAATAAAACTAAACATAAAATTAATACCCAGATTAACATATATAATTACTCATATTAAAAAAATCCTTAATTTTATGAATAATTTTAAATAATGTATCTATATCATCAACCTTATTTGGATCAATTATTTCAAACTCGACCTGATACGTATGAGAATCTTCGGCATCCATATCTTGAACCATACCGGAACATATAGTCATATCAATAGACAAATTCTTTCTAACGTAAGAGAAACGCTCTTTCATTTTATTTTTATCCCATTGATTATCACCTGTATCTTCTACGGGTATTTCGTGAGATACATTAAATCTTATATCATAGGGTGATTTATTCAAGTGTTTAAAATCTTGTGTAAAGACTTTTTCTTTACAAATGAGTGTATCTTCCTCTGTATTTTGATCTATAGTTAATCTATTATTATGATTATTACGATAGTAAACTTGACACGATGAATGAACCATTTTTTCCCAACCGGTATATATCTCAAGACCTTCTTTGAATTTATAGAATGCATCTTTACCAACGTTTGTATCAAAAAATGTACCATTGAATTTACCTAATCTGAATTCCATTTCAACGTATTTATCATTTTTATAAGTATCAAAATGTGGCTTAATCTCGTCACAGAGTTTATGAACGTCCATTTTATTTATTACATTTTATAAAACGCGCCTTCTTCTTAAGCCTTTTTTATCGCCTTTTTTTATATGCACGGTTTTGTAAATTTAGGAAACACGTGTTATTTTAATTCAGCTATTCAATTATTATTACACGTACACGAAATATCAGCACATATAATAGATAATAAATACACGGGTGAATGTACTTTTACTAAAGAATACGAAAAGCTTATTCACATTTATTTTAAAACGTCAGATACTAAAGTTTTTACTATTGGACCAATTTTAAATGAGTTTGTTAAAGTATTTCCACGATTTAAAATAGGAGAACCACACGATGCACAGGACGCAGTTTTTTGTATAATAGATATACTCGAAAAAAGTTACCCTTTTATAAAAGAATTAGTATACGGAAAAATTAAACAATTAACTATATCACCCGTAGGTAAAAATATATTAGAAAGTCCATTTTGTATTCATATACTAAACGTTGAAAGGGATATTAAGTGTTTGAAAAAAATGATAGAAAAAAGTTACAAATGGAATACACTCGAAGGTTATGTCGATAACAATGGTAAAAAACACCACGTTGCAACTACTAGAACTACATTTTTAAAATATCCTAAAATACTATTCATTTCTTTTGATAAAAAAAGTTATGTCAAAATCGAAGAACAACTAATATTAGACGATAACGTATACAATTTGAGATCTACTATAATTCATAAAGGTATTCAATATGGTGGTCATTACATGTCTATTATAAAACTCGGTGACGATTGGTTAATACAAGATGATGATACTTTAGGTAAACTAAACAATTTCCCTACAGAAGATAATCACTTCGTCCTGGCCTACAATCTAAAAACTCCTTCATCTGAATGTCCTCCTTAATATTCACAAGGGTTCGATAAAATGTCCTTCTACTATTAGGAAATGTTTTGTCATCCCTTCTTTTTACAGGTTTCCACCAAATAGGTCCTTTTTCCCATGTAACATACATACATTCAATAATATCACCTGATTTTATCCATTTATAATCGTTCATTCTATCAATAGGTATAGAAGATTCAAAAATGTGTTTCCCTCTATCTTGTATATACATTTTCCACGTATAAGTTCCAGGAACACAACCAGGTGTTTCTACAGTTTGTTGTTTTTTAAATAAGAAATCAATAGTATTTTTGTTTCTCGGTTTCCATTTAAACATTGTTTCGTGAGTTCCGATACGAATACTCTCATTTATGGGTGTAAAAATAAGACCATCCATCTCTTGTTTCACGGTTGGAAGATACTTATCCATAAATTCATTAAATTCATCATGTAAATGAAACTTTTTTACTTTTAAACTGATTGCATCTGTTGGTAAAATAAGAGCCTTTTTACATGTATTTTCACAACACTCCAAACGGTCCATAAAATTTTTATTTCCGACAACTTCACCACATGACATTAAACAATCATAAATCATAAACATGTTATCATATAATTCACCTTCAAATATTGTACCATTATACACAGTGGGTCGAAAGTTTAATTTAACAGTAAACATTTCTAAAGCACGATTTATAAATGCACATATTCTCTGATTTTCGTATTTAAATATTAACATCATATATCTTACACCGTCCGTCTTTTCACAAACAACGTAATCATTTTTTGATAAAACGTCAAAGTGTTTTCTTTCTATAGATATTGGTTGGCACCCCGGAAATATACCTTTACCAACAGTACCCCATGATTCTTCCATGAATCGAATCGCATATTTGTAAAGATGATCTTCTTTCTTTACAAAAATACGTACCATTTGTTTTATATTTTAATTATATTCTTTAATTACTTTTAACACCGTAAGCGTTTAAAATATTACTTATACATTCATGACTATATGTCATGACCAACTTAGCTTTTGTATACGCATGAATTTTGACACCAGATTCCTTAAATTTAGAAAACATGGTTTCTAGTTTAGGGTATACTTTAAAATTAGACGATTTTTTATCTTTTATATGTTTAATTACATTTTTTGTTAACATGAGCCATGATTTTGCGCGTGTAGTATGTACTGCATAGACACCGTCAGAAATTTTTTTATTACGATCAACCACTGTGTCAAAATTCAACCCTAATTGTTCAACTGGTTCGTTTGATTTACTTTTTACTTTATTTTTAAACATTTCCCAATCTATACCTTCTTCTACACCAGGTAAAACTAAACATCCAATACCATCGTGTTTATTAAATAACATACTTAATGAAGCATCGTCTACATGAATACCATAATCGACAAAAAATAATCTATCGTGTGTTTTCATATACTTATGAATAATTTCAGATTTTTCAAAAGGATCGTCGTTAACAAAAACAACTTCGTTCTCAACATCTCCTCTTTGTAAGCAAAGTAAGTTAAATCTAAGAATAGTGTGTAAAGTTTTTACGTGACATGATTTATTACGAGTAACTATTATAGAAGCAAATTTCATTTAATATACTAACACGCTAAACCTTAAGCCTTTCTTCTAAACAACCAGAAAATGGTAAATTACCAATATGCCCTAAACTTGTATGGACATCTGCATAAATTTTACCCCCTATTTGTTGCCACCTTCTACAGAATGCATAATCCTCTGAAAGGTATCTTTTAGTGTCTGGATCTATCATACAATCAAACACAGCACAATAATCTTCAAAATCTCGATTTTGGTGATCATTTTTACAATTTAAATCAGTGTAATGTTCGTGCATTTTTTCAAAAGCTTCTCTTTTTATAACCATAAAACCAGTTGGTCCATCAAGAACTTCAACAAACCCATTTTCAACACTTCTTGTTGTAGCTCCTACATTTGCAACTAGACACGAAGAAAGCATTGCCATATCTCTAGTATCCCCATTTTCGACCGCATTTTTTGCTTGATCCCACATAACAACTTTTTTAGGGTACAAGGATACGGAAATATCGTGATCAGAACGAACTAAACGCACGATCGATTTTGGATCAAAATCTATATCGGCGTCAATAAATATAAAATGCGAAGCATCCGATTTTTGCATGAATCTACCAACTGCTACATTTCTAGCGCGGTGAACTAAACTTTCATTTTCAGTTGTATCTAAAACCATTTGAATACCTTCTCTTATAAATTCAAGTTGGAGTTTTACTACACTTATCATGTATTTTTCTAAACAAACACCGCCGTAACATGGTGTACTTATAAAAACTTTAGGTTGTTTCGACATTTATAATTAAACAACTTTATCCTCTAAGTATTTTTTTATTATATTTTCAATTTTATTAATTGTTGGTATAGATACAACGCATTTTTCATTAATTTCATTTTTAGTTACACGATGTTTCAGTGTCATATATATTATAACCGAAGCGACGCTATTTGGTGTTTTACTCATGAGATCAGAACATGTTTCCAACTTAGAACACATGTTATTACACTTTAACCTTTCTTCTCTAGAAACATCGAATGAATTTAGTAACCTTTGCATGACATCATGAGGTAAAGTTGTGTACGTATTCGTTGTTTTACCCAACATTACCTCCTTAAACATTTGTGATGTTCTACTTAAATCTTTTGGTTGAACCGAAAACATATCTGATATTTCTTTAGTGGTCCTAGGAATTTTTGACATTCTACACGCAAACAAAACACAGTTTGCTTTTATACCGGTCCTAACAGCGCCACGTGTCAATTTCTTTTCATTAAATTTTTTATACATCATTTTTGCATCCTTAACAACCGTATCTGGTAATCTATAACACGCTTCTTCTATATCCTTATATGCATGGAACAATGATCTGTCTTTATGATTCATTGATTGGTGAAAATTAATTTTTGCCATCCGTTTATTTGAATAACTAGAACCTCTATTAGTTGTAATAATAGTACCTTTACCCCACTCTTGTGAAAAAAGCTCGGGGTTTACGTTAGGTGCACTACACCGTGAAGGATCATTAACTTTCCCATCTTCTGTAATACCGCTCGTCCATTCTGGTCTGTCATCTATACACGTATCATCTACTAATCCACAATTAGGACACGTTGGTAAACCTTCTTTTGTAATTATTTTAACATGATTGCAATCTTTACATAAATTATTATCTACTGGCTTTATTAATATTGGTTTTTTGAGTAATTGATCCACATCGGACCAAATAGCAGCCAGTTCTTTCATGCTATTGACGAATTTTATAAATTTTGATATTTATCACGGCCAACTTAGGTTTTAAAAATTATTTTCATCTGCTTGGTTTTTAGCAAATGTCTCTATATTATCTACCATTTGCTTATACCGCAAAGAGCCTGGACTTCTCGGGTTCCATTCTTTCCATTCTTTATCAATTATACGGTGATTGGATGGCGGTATAACAACACCGTCGACTTCGTTATCTGGGACTATAAAATCTTGTAAATCACTACCATCGTCGTCTGATTCATCTATTATATCACTGTCTTCGTCTGAATCTATTTCGTCTATCATGGCATATAACTTATCTTTTACATTAAAAAAGTAATCTGGAGACTGATGGTGTTCTGATAAATTTACTTCCTGAACGAGATCCTCATTTTCTTCGAGCTCGTAAAGTCGAGCTCCTTTATATAATAACGAAGTTTCTGAGTAATATGAAACTACTAAATATTCGTCGTGTACCTCGTTTACTGTTGCATACATTTCGTCTTCTATATCATCCTCTAAGTTGACTAAAACTTTTATTAATTCTCCAGGATGTATTTCTGAAATTTTAATCATTCTTAAAGTTTTCAGACAAAAATATTTATAAATATTAGCACACATGGGAGTAGAAATTTTATCAAAAGAAGGATGTCAATACTGTGATCTAACAGTTGACTTATGTAAGGAATACAAATTAGAAAACAAAAAAATCATAGTAGACCGTGATGAACTAAAAAGACGCTGTGGTGCGCAAGCGTCTGTATACCCACAAATTTTTATCAACGATGAACTTATTGGAACTTATTTTGACTTCCAAGACTATCTCGAAGAAGCAGAACCAATGTTATTACCAACATTAGACCGTTTTACCGTATTTCCAATAGAACATGAAAATCTATGGGCTATGTATAAAAAGGCACAAATGTCAAATTGGACTGCCGAGGAAATTGATTTTTCCAAAGATATGGATGATTGGGTGAATTTAAGTGATAACGAACAACATTTTATTAAATATATTCTTGCTTTTTTTGCAGGTTCCGATGGTATAGTATTTGAAAATTTAAACGATAATTTTGCAAGTGAAGTTCAATACACGGAGGCTAGATCATTTTACGCTTACCAAGAACATAATGAAATGGTTCATGGCGAAACATATAGTAAACTTATTGATAAATATATAAAAAGCTCTTCTGAGAAAAAACAGCTTTTTGAAGCTATACAGAATATACCGTGTATAGAAAATAAAGCTAAATGGGCAATGAAATGGTTTAGTAAAGATAGATCTTTTGCCGAACGATTGTTGGCATTTGCATGCGTTGAAGGTATATTTTTTTCGGGTAGCTTTTGTGCTATTTTTTGGTTAAAAAAACGGGGTTTGTTACCCGGACTTTGTTTTAGTAACGAACTTATAAGCCGCGACGAAGGTTTGCATTTAGAATTTGCAATTGAATTATTCAAAATGTTAAAACACAAACCTAATAAATTAGTAATTGAAGAAATTGTTAAAGATGCAGTTTCTATCGAAAAGAACTTTATAACAGACGCATTACCATGTAGTCTTATTGGTATGAATTCCGAAAAAATGTCGGAATATATCGAATACGTTGCCGATAGATTATTAAAACAAAGTGGTCACGATAAAATCTGGGGGACGAAAAACCCATTCGATTTTATGGAGAATATATCACTCGATGGTAAAACTAATTTTTTTGAAAAAAGAGTTGGTGATTATGGTAAGATTGACGAAGATTCAACTTCAATTGAATTTAACGAAGAATTTTAATTCATCGTCATTGTTTTACCGTTACTGCATTGACACGTCACGGTTTCCGCATTATCAAAAGCACCTGGTAATGCCGAGTCTGGAACACCTGTTATATCAAAAGCACCTAACGATAAACCCGAATCCATTGGTGAAAATTGCGTTTCTGACATATCAGGTAATGGAGAAGGCATATCAACCATTGGTGGTGGTATCATTTCCCGACCCAAGGATGGAGATGGAGATGGAGATGGAGTCTTAACAACTGGGGTTTCAGGAATTTCAGTTTCTTCAACTACAATAGCATCCTCTGGTATAATTTGTTCTGGTGCTGGCCCTGGCGCTGGTCCTGATGGAGATGGTCCCATCATTGCAAAACCTTCGCGTTTTATATTCATCATCCCCCATACAACCAAAAGAAATACCAATGTATGAAACATTAAACCTTTACCCGATGGGCATCCAGTTGGACTCGAAATCCATTTACCAAATATTCTACGTGTTATTCTAAAAGTATCTGGGTTTGCTATTATAAAGAAAACCAAGGCAGACATAACTGATATCAAAAACTTTTGTTCTTGTTTTTTACCCTTACATCCACATCCACAATCGTTAAATAACCAACTTTTTTTGTGACCTGTGCAAGACATTTTTATTAATATACCCTCAGAAAAAAATACACTTAAAGTTTTTGATCTTATATAATATACAAAAAAAATGTCTAATAATATTCAAGTTTCCAACCAATTCGATCCATCGTCGGTTCTCTTTAGTGCTCTGAAGAAAAACAAGAACGGTGGTAAATCTGTCGTTCTTACACGCGGTGATAAAAAGAAACTCTACTTACAACTCCCTTTCATGCGATCACCCTTTGGTCTGAGTGCATTCACGGATGAATCTACGAACAAAACATCGTATTCGCTCGATTTATCATTTGATAATGATAACGATGAAGCACAGGAACTAGCGACCAAATTACGAGAATTGGACGAAATCATTCTTAACACGGTTGCAACTAATTCTAAAGACTGGCTAGGTAAAAAATATGATATTAATGTCATTCGTGAAGCTCTCTATAAACCATTGGTTAGACAGGGTAAGGAAGGGTATGCAGATACACTAAAACTTAAAGTCCAAACAAATGCTTCCGGTGAATTTATATCAGAAGTTTACAATTCTGATCGCGAACAAATTAGTATGGACGATATTGAACGAGGACAAAAGTGTATGTGTATTGTTGAAATCGGTCAGGTTTGGTTTATTGATAATAAATTTGGTGTGAGTGTTCGATTATCTCAAGTATTGTGTGGGGAATCCAATAAACTTCCAAAATTTGCTTTCCAAGGTTTAGACAATAATGATGATGAATACGTAGAGGAGATTATGAACGATCTTATCGATGAATAAAATATTTTATTACAATAGACCACAAGATGGAACGTGAACGCCATTTAAAAAATTTAAAAATTATATCTAAACTCGCAAAAAATAAAAAAAATAATACAACTCAGAAAAAAAATTTAGGTAAAAATCTAATTAAAAGTATGCAGGGTATGGGATGTAACCCTGAGAAATTTTTATATTTACCAACTAATAAATCTATCTCACTTTCTATAGAAAACTCAAGCTCTTTAGGTGCTAAGAAAATTGGTCAGGGTTCATTTGGTGATGTCTATATGGGATGTATAGATAAAGAGTGTAAAAAGAAAGTTGCTATAAAAATTGTTATGAATGAAGATATATCACACGAATATAAAACAGGTAAACGAATTTCTCTTTATGGTGGTATAAAATCTTACGCGATAGAAAAATGTAATAACATAACGTTTATGTATTCTGAATATGCAAACAGTGGTACTTTAAAATCATTTTTGAAAAAAAATAAGGATAATATATTACCTATACATTTTAGAACAATAGTAACACAAGTTTTATATAATTTGTATAGAATACAAAAAAAGTACCCAACATTTAGACACAATGATTTACACGCAGATAATATACTTATAAATTCCACAAACCCATCTCGAGTTAAATTATTTAAGGTACATAACTCGACATTAAAAGTTCATGATATTGGGATACAGGCATTGATATCAGATTATGGTTTATCCACTATGAACGGTATTAAAAATCCCGAAGTAGATAACGACCCTAAACTGTTCTATAAAACGAAATCAGGTATATTCAGGGAATCGCATCCCATGTATGATGTACAATACTTTTTAAATGCTCTAAGACAGGAAATACGAATACTGGGTATAAGTAACGGAATTGAAGTAATTCAGTTCATAGAAAGACTATTACCATCTGAATATTTGGGTGTTAGAACCAATAAAATATTAGATTTCCGTCTTCGTGCACAAGAAGAACACTCAAAATTACCAACGTTTAAACAAATATTTAACGATAGATACTTTTCACCTTATAAAAAAACAGTTGTACCTATTGATATTAGTACAATTATAAAAAGAAACACAAAAGTTAAGATACCAATAGCGAGGAAGAAAACCATGAACGAAATAAAGAGAAATTTAGCGAGTAAAAATGTTAAAAAGGTAGCATTAAAACGACCCGGTATTCGAATTCAACCAAAACCGGCTCCTAAATCGATACCCAAAGTTGTTATGACAGGTAAAGGGTATATAAGAATAGGTACGCGAAAATGCCAATCTTATAAAAAACCAGAACTCATAAAAATAGCTAAAAGTATGGGTATAAACTCAGATGGTAAAACAATAAATAAAATATGCGAATCTATAAAATTAAAATATATTAAATAAGTATATTAACATGATCGCTGTATTATTACTTCTATTGATAAATGCGTATATTCTTATAAACACAGGTAAGAAAACAGAAACTAAAGTTGATACACCAGAAGCAGGTGTAACTAAAACGGTGTGGACTGTTTACGGTACAAATTGGTGTGGATGGACTAAAAAACAATTGGCTTATTTAGAAAAGAAAGGAATACCTCACAAATTCATCGATTGCGAAAAAGGCAATTGCGATGGAATTGAAGCTTTTCCAGTTATGAAAAGTTCAGATGGCGAAGAAGTTGTAGGTTATAAAGAAATTTAAATACCACGAACAACCGCTATCGAGAGCGAAAGAATAAACGCATCAAGGAAGGTACTGATTGGTTTAAGTACGGTAACGTGCTTAACAAGCGATTTGTTCCACGCGAATCTGAGTACGAATGTACTGATAAGAATCGTGATAACAAAAACAAGAATTTCAGTCAAAACTTGGTTCATTTTTTTGGCGTTGGCAAGGTCTCTAATCATTTTTACTTATTAATAATATTTTTTTTCTGTGATATTATTAATGAGGAATAAAACTAACAAAGGGCTTCCCCTGAGTGGTTCCGAACCAAAATATACCCAAAGACTTTGGGGTCGCACAATTGGTATAGACAATAACAATTGTTATGCTTATGCAGTTGGCGATTATGAAAGACATCGTATGCAAAAAAGTGTACCAGGTGAACGGGCTGGTATTCGGAATTTAAAACATACTTACACACACTGTAAAGGGTTACCCCAACGTGTTATTGCAGATAACCCTAAAAAAATTTATAAGGTCGATGCAGAAACTAAATGTAAACCTAACCATTTCAAAATCATGATGTTTGTTGCACCCGGTGACAAGAAAAATTACTTTAGACAAGGTGATTTTCATTTTTACAAACAACACGGGTTTGTTGAATATAAAGTGAAAAGAGGAAACACGTATGAAAGTATAGCAAGGTTTTTTCAAGTTCCATTGAGTCGTGTTAAAAACTGTGGCGGTAAATGCATTCCTGGTAGAATATTAAAATTCAAGGCTAACGTTTTTAGTCACAAACGCGGTTGGGCGACTGGTCCACTTTTAGTAGACGCTAAAGGTAAAGCAATAACAGACCCACGAAAAGCATCGAGAGCATACCCTGGGTTATCCTATAAGAAATACTGTAGTTCATTCTGCGTTAAGAATAGAGGGATCAAAGTCGGTCATACGCACCCCAAAGTCGTCAAGAATACTCGTTAAATCATCCTCGTGTTCGACAGCTAATAAAATATCCAATGCATCAAACATAAATTCATTATTCACACATACTGTATTCGAAGTCGATTCGTAATCATTGAATACAGTAATCTGTACCCTAAAATTAGAACCATCGAACACTTTTCGACATATGGGACACGTCACATTGCCTTTACTTCTCCATTTTTCTAGACAATGTGAATGAAAAATGTGTCCGCACCGAATAGCTTTACTATTTCTTGTCTGTCGAACTTCGTTCAAACATATGGCACATTGAGTCATCGTCTAGAAGACTTAAAGAATTTTTTAATCGTATTATTACTCATTATCCTGTGTATTTTCATTATTCGTTCTTTGTTCCGCACCTTCACAAATTTTCTGTACTTGATCGAGAAAATCGTATTTTTTTTCTATGAACTTTTTATCTTTATCGTCCCATTCGTGTGTTGGCATATTAACACTACCCAATTCGTCTTTAAACGAAGTCAAATTAGCACATTCACCGGGAAGTTCATCACTACCTTCCTCTAACGACAATATAACCTCCGATCGTGATTTAAATTCTTTGATTTTTTCTCTTTCTGATCTAGTTACACACGATCTTTGAAGTGTTCTCAAGAATTCTTCGGTTTCCTTCATACTCATATTTGTAGCTTCTTCAGATAAGGTATCGGGATCATAAGTTCCGCGTAAATCCCATATATTTTTTACGTCATTAAATTTTGGTTCTATTTTTCCCACTTCTTCTCTAAATTTTTCTAGACGGTCTAAAAAATCTTTACATTCACTCTCCATATCCTCTGTTTTATCGATATCATCGAAAATCGATTTTAAATCGTCTAATTTATAAAGTTTAATGACATGGTTTTTAGTTCCTGGTATAAAAGATGTAAATTGTACACATAACGATGATAATGTAGATAAAAAACATACACCACCTGCTGCTATGGCGGCCATTATATAGTTTATCTAGATTTAAAAATAACATATGTATTTAAAAAATTAGTAGATATTTGGCATTTTGAGAAGGGCTTTATCACAGGAACCACACTGATCTTTTTGTTGCGCCTGGGATGGTTTCAAAAGTTCTGGACCCTTTTCTTGGAGAAGTTTACGAAAAGAATAGTTATCTTCATACTTGATACCATTCTCTTTCATGATATAGTTAGTGTAGAGTTGGTTAGATGTGTTCATAGTATAGCATCGACCGTCGGCCATTCCCAATCTTTGAGACATTTTGTATATATTAGTATTACATTAGAAATTAATTTGTCTATTCTCAGTTGTCAATTTCCATGAATTGAACCCTAATTTTTTTGCATGTTTTATAAAACTTTCAATTTTGTGTCCTGAAATCTGATCGAATAATTCCTTCTTTGAATCTTCACATGGAGAAACTCGTACATCTTCAATGTCATTTATGGTCGTATTTATAATATTGTAACCATAAGCTACCTCTTTTAACGTTTCTGCACCTGTTATTATAATCTTACCCGTGCCAAAAATACTCGTTGTTATCTCTTTCATATCATTTGCTGGTTTGAATTTAACTTTTACAGCCGAATACTTATCGGGTTCAAACGAAACTTTGAAAACATCCGCGTATTTACTAAAGTGTCGAGAAACCTTGATAAGGTTTATTTTATAATTCAAACTAAAATTCGAGTTTATCATAACAACCTTAAACGTTTCAATAGGTGCAATAAAAGATGTATCTCCCATTATCAGTTTGAATATATAAGAAAGTTGGTTTATAATTCGTTTACAATCCACTAAATCCGAACAGCCAGCGACTTGTATACTCCCGTTCGGAAACAGTTTAATAGATTTTGTACTATACACGTCGCGATAAACCATGGTTATCTGATTATAAAAAGTTGTTTGTTTCTGTTCCCATACAAATCGACACTTAGAATTTGTAATTTTAGAAAGATCAAGAACTTTTAATACACGGAAAGCGCGTTTAAATTTTTCAAGATCAATTTCTTTTTCAAATTTAGATACCATGGTTATAGTTGTAAGCTTAATCCATGACGGTCTTATATTTTTCTGTATATTATTACGAAATTCGTTTAGTGTAAGTATATAAGAAAACGTATTATTTGCAATAGATCTGAAATTATTATTACTATGGTTTAAACACGAAATCGTACTCATTTTTAATACTTAAAAAAAATATAATATAAAGCTAACTTAGGTTATATAAGTATGCCTTGTTTTAAGTGTAAAAAGAAAGGGATACCAATAAATTGTAAATATTGTAAATATGACTTCTGTTCTAGGTGTATTGTTCTCGAAATACACGATTGTAAAGGTATAGAACAGAAAAAAGAAATTGAATTAACCCATTTAAATAAAAAACTTGAGTTTACGTCGGACAAGAAATTTGGATTGGTTTAAAGACTTTAAGCTAATTAATTTTATGACACACTTTGTAAAATTAGCTAGACAAATCATAAATTTAGATTACGGAACATCAAATATGATCGAAGTAAAATACGATAAGTATATAGAAGGTTTTGGGTACGAAACCTTCACAGAATATTTCCACACAAATATAATAGCACCGATCACAAAATTTGAACCTCATGCAAATACATCGATACGGTACGAAAAGTTTCTAGATACGTGTGTAGACAAAACTACAGAAACTAGACGTAGAATGGTTTCTGTACAATTGGAAAATGTTATGTTAGAAAATACCAATCCGTATTCACTTATACGTATTATGAATTGTGTTAAGATTCTAGACCCAAGTTTTATACCACCTTTAATTAACGTTTCATGTGGTTGGCAAAAGCGTATGATGCGTGATTTTTGTTTAACAACTTTACAAAAAGTTATTCAAACATGTACTAGCGATATCAGACTCGAAAAAATGTTTATAGTATTGCAATTAATAGAATCAGACACGTTATACTAATCAGTGTCGTCGATGGTGAAACCTCACTTTTTTTAATTTCCTTTTTAACTTCACTTTTATCAAAATCATCACGTTCTCGTTGTGTCATCCCGTGGTCTATATTTCTTCCTGGAATGAGAGGTCTAGATAACGAACACTTATCTTTGCGGTACCCAAGTCTACCAACACCCATTGTAAGAACACCACAGGCTGGACTCACATATTCTTCTTCGGGTTCGTCTACTGGTGGTTTGTATTTTTTATAATCATTTTGTTTTCGGCTCGTACCAGGAGGGAAAAAGTTTTCCTTATTGGCAAATGGGTTTACATCACTCATGATTTTTTCATCGTCAAGCATTAATTGACTCATGTTTATTAATACTACTCGAGATAATAAAATGTAATCGTATAATAAAATACTATCATCATGTTACCATTGCCAGTATTAATTTCAATTGCTGTTGTACTTACAATTTTAATAGGATTTGGATTGAACCAATTTTATTTCAAGAACTGGAATTCGTGCGATTGGGGATACGGATGTCCTACACCATCTACACCATCAGCACCCACACCGTCGACTCCTGCACCGGCACCATGTAACACAAACTACCGCATCAAGGGTGGTGAATGCGTTCCATGTGATGAAGGTTACATTAACCCAGCTGGTGACGACCCTGCAGAATTTACAGACACGTACTGTAAACAGTGCGCTGAGAATTACCATGTAAAAGGCAGAAAATGTGTTAAATGTGAAGCCAAATACACACACCCGGCAGGCGATTTAGTTGCAAAGGGGAATACAGAGTGTAGCAAGTGTGGTCTAAATCATAGAGCAACCGGTGGAGGTAATTGCGTTACGTGCGACATAGGCGCAGGAGGAGAAGGAGCTTATAACGACCCGGGTGATGATAGATTTAGTAAAGAAGCAACTGCGTGTATTGATTATTTATCGAGAGGTGTACCAATAAAAGTCGAAAAATGTATCGGTCGTTCATCAGCGTGTACCAAAAGAATGTACTGGCAAACCGAAGCCGAATTCAAAGGGTCTTACCCAGGTGGTTGGGACAATGATTTAAAGTGTGCATATAGCGAGAGTAATCATGGAAGCGATGAAGCTTGGAAAAAATCGTGTCCAGGGGGTGACCCAGCTGCCGGAGAATACAGTTATGCAATTCCACAAGAATGGAAAGATATGAAAGATGCAGCATAATAAAATTAAATCTCAGTACATACTAAACATACAATGTCAGCTGCAATTGCAGGACTAGCACTTTTTGTTATTTTAATTATTGCCGGAGTCGGTTACTATTTCGTAAGTCAAGGCGCTTCGCCTTCCCCTTCCCCAGCCCCTTCCCTCGCCGATCTCATTAATATACCAGCGCCAGCGCCTGCACCAGCGCCTGCACCATCACCAGCAGAACCAGAAGGTACAGGTTCGGATGCGTCGGGGTCTAATACCGGTGGTTACAGAATTGAACCAGAACCTTACACGTTGTACAAATAAACGTACTTTAATTTAATTTTAAATTACCAATATAATGATTATTTATGATGATTATATTGATAACTATCAAACTGTTTTAAAACTAGATATTAAAACCCAATTTTGTTATTTTTACCAAACTTTTTACCGTATGTAGTCGTACTCACGGGTAAATCATTTGGTTTTGTTGGTGTATCGATATCGTGTATGTAACCCATATATTGAGAAACACCGGATTGAATTTGGCCTAGTGCTGTTTTTATAACAATACCGTTTATAAACCGAACTTGTTCCTGAACATTAACATTATGATCACCTGAGTTGTTAATAAAAGCAACGCGCATGATAGCATATAAATCGTTTTTGTTTTGGTAATCAATAGCTACACCGGTTTTTGTTTTAAATTCACTTCGAATTGCACGCTGAAGAGTATTCATGTTAAACTCCGAAAAGAACAGGGTATTCAATGGAGTTGGACATTGTTTCAAAGAATTTATGTGAAGAGCGTCACACATTTAATATAGGCCTGGAAAAAAATTATTGGTAAATATAAATGATAGCATCAGCCGATTTTGAATTAGCATACAGCACAAAACCATGCAATTACGAAAAACCAATATGTCAACCACCAGCTTGTTTTGTTGGTTCGTATGCACCAGTTGCCAAGGTAGGTGACCCAAAAGGTAAATTTTATGTAAATTCGTCACTTCTTCAGCCCAATCGCTTGGCTGAAACTAAGGGACCAACAACTGTTCGAAGTGAAGATTTCACGTGCAAATAAAAAAAACTATTTAAAAAATTCAGTATAAATAGAAATATATAATGAGAGTCATAAAACGTTCCGGTCGTGTTGAAGACGTAAAGTTTAACAAGGTCACCAACAGGATTTCCAAACTCACAAATGAACTTTCAGAAAGTGTAGACGTGTCAATGGTAGCACAACAAGTTTTCTCGTCTATGTATGACGAAATTAAAACTCACGAAATAGATACACTTTCTTCCGAAGTATGTATTGGTTTAATAACCAAAGACCCCGATTATGAAATTTTAGCAACCCGTATTGTTGCCAGTAACATTCAAAAACGTGCAGCAAACAATTTCCACATTGCCATGCGTAAACTCCATAAAGCAGGAATCATCACGCACGAAGTGCTCGAAGTTTCTGCTAAGGTTAAGGAAGATATCAAACACGAGCGTGACTTTGATTTTGGGTATTTTGGTCTAAAAACTTTAGAGAAAGGGTACCTCCAAAAGATTGATGGTGATATTATCGAAACACCACAGTATCTATACATGCGTGTCGCTATTGGTATTCACGGTCATGATATCGACCGCGTTCTTGAAACGTACGATGCATTATCTCGTGGATTATTCATTCATGCGACCCCAACTCTTTTTAATGCTGGTACACATAGACCACAAATGTCGTCTTGTTTTTTAATTGCAAATAAGGAAGACAGTATTGACGGTATTTACGATACCGTAAAAGAGTGCGCGCGTATAAGCAAATGGGCTGGTGGTATTGGATTACACGTACACGATGTACGTGCAAACAAATCACACATTCGAGGAACAAATGGTACATCAGATGGTATTATACCAATGTTACGTGTATATAATTCAACTGCAAGATACGTCAATCAGGCAGGCAGGAGAAAAGGGTCTATCGCGGTGTACCTTGAACCATGGCATGCCGATATAATGGATTTTCTCGAAATTCGTCTCAATCAGGGCGACGAAGAAGCGCGGTGTCGCGATCTCTTCTCAGCTATGTGGATTCCGGACTTATTCATGAAACGTGTAGAAACAAATGAGAAATGGTCTTTGTTTTGTCCGGATAAAGCAAAGGGTTTATCCGACGTTTATGGTAAAGAATTCGACGAACTTTACGAAAAGTACGAAAGTGAAGGACTTGCAACAAAAACAATACCAGCCGTAGAAGTTTGGAAATCTATTATCAAATCACAAAGCGAAACGGGAACACCTTACATGCTTTATAAAGACGCGTGTAATGAAAAGTCAAACCATAAACATATCGGTACAATTAAATCGTCGAATCTGTGTACGGAAATATTAGAGTATACCGATAAGGACGAAACGGCTGTGTGTAATCTCGCATCTATTGCGTTACCAAAATACGTCGACGTCGAGAAGAATGAGTTTAACCACGAGGAATTACACCGCGTCACGAAAATGGTTACACGAAACCTCAATAAAGTTATCGATAAAAACTTTTACCCGACAGAAAACGGTATGCGTTCGAATATGCGTCACAGACCAATAGGTATAGGTGTTCAGGGTCTCGCGGACGTGTTTATATTACTTAGAATGACGTTTGGTTCAGAAGAATCAAGAAAATTGAATCGTGATATTTTCGAAACGATATACCACGCATCCCTAGAATCGTCGTGTGAACTCGCCGAGATGTATGGAACGTATGAAACGTTTAAAGGGTCACCGTTCAGTAAAGGTATTCTCCAATTCGATATGTGGGATCGCGATCCACAATTTAGTGGTCGATACGATTGGGATGCGATGCGTAAACTCGTTAAAAAAGGTACAAGAAATAGTCTCTTACTCGCACCCATGCCTACAGCCTCGACGTCCCAAATTTTGGGGAATAACGAGTGTTTCGAACCGTACACGACAAACATTTATTTGAGACGAACACTTGCAGGTGAATTCGTTGTCGTAAACAAACACTTGGTCGAAGACTTGAAAAAAATCGGACTATGGTCGAAAGAAATGAAAGATCTCATGGTTAAGGCAAATGGATCTGTTCAAAACATTATTGACATACCAGACGATCTCAAGGAATTGTATAAAACGGTATGGGAAATGAGTCAAAAAACAATCATCGATATGGCTGCAGATAGAGGCGTATATATAGACCAGAGTCAAAGTATGAACTTATTTGTCGAGAGTCCGACGGTTTCAAAACTTTCATCTATGCACATGTACGCATGGAAAACAGGTTTGAAAACGGGTATGTATTACCTTAGAAGTAAGGCAAAGGCACGTCCGATCCAGTTTAGTTTAGAAGCTGAGTGTTCTATGTGTTCTGCATAATTAATTTTTTATTCATCCTGGTGTACCTCATTATCATATACGAAACGTGTATCTCTATGATTTTGAGACGTAACCAATTCATTACTTTATGGTATATAAAATACCAGACTATATAAATGACAACACCAACACCTGAAAATTTAGCACGTCGTTTAAGAAGAGTAGCAACACAAGGGCGAAGTAGATTAGGTCCACGTCACAATTTATTCGAACCTGGAATAATACCATCAAGGAACTGGATTAAGTCCAATATGAATTTTGTTGAAATTCCATTACCCAGTAATAGTAATAATAAAGTAGATTTCATATCAGGTAATACTTTCAAGGTCGGGGATGAAGCAGTTGAATACGGTAAACAAAAAAAGAAGTATATGTCGTTAAACTCATTCAATCAATATATTAAACCACGCAATTTACCAAATGGTACAAGGTTGAGAAGGGCATCGTCTCCTCATATGAGAACTATATATAATACACCCCCAAATTCAAATAATAATATGTTAGAAAACACACATACACGCGAAAGATTAAAACGAAGACATATTAGGTTTGTTATATTCACGGATCCGAGACAAGTAACAGATATAAAATCAACTATAAAACAACTCAAAAAGGAATTAATCGTGTTACGCAAAACTAATACTCGACCAAACATTTTAAACACAAATACAGCACAAAACAGGACCAAAAAATATAAGGCTGCAAACAAAGTCGAAGAAAAACTCCAAAAGAAAATTAAAAATAAAGAAAAGCAAATTAAAAATTTAAAAGAAAAGCTTAAAGCGCTTAAAGTTTAACGTATATATACATTTATACAAAAAACAATGGCAAAATTTATAAATGCTAAAGATACGCTGAAAATTGCCAACTATGATGGACGAAAGATTTCGTTATGTACGACGGATGACAGGGTTATGAAAATTATTTTTCCGCGTATGTATATGCCCTTTGGTATTTCTGGGTTCACACCCGAAATCGGTCCTACTAAATATAATATTGACTTTGCCATGAAAGGATGGGACGAAGAAGGTAACTTTGTAAAGAAATTTTATGAATGTATGCGTGAAGTTGAAAATAAAGTTATACACGCAGTATCGGAACAAAGTGAAGATATTTTCGGTAAACACATGAGTTTTGAAGAACTAAAACCGATGTTCTTTTCAAATATTAAAGAATCACCCGAACGTGAACCAAAGTTTCGTGTTAAAGTTGATTCTACTATCGACGATAAAGTCAAACCACACATTTACGACGAGGAAAAGAAACCGTTAATTGATGATATTAAAAATGGACTATACGCTAGAAACTCGGGAACTGCAATAGTTGAAATGAATAGTGTGTATTTTCTGAATAGAAAATTCGGGGTTTCGTGGAAACTTAACTCGCTCGTGGTATATGAGCCACAGAGACTTAAGGGGTTCCAATTTATTTTGTAGTTTTATCATTTAGAATAAGTATTTGATAAATAGCCTGTGCTTCTTTCAACAACTTGCCTTTTAATGTTATAAAAGACTTTGGGTCTAATCCCAATTTAATTTTAGCTACACGAACAGACTCGGTCCACTTACTCAGCGTCATTATTACTCTATTACAACATTTTCTTAATCAATGTTTTGTATTTTTTTGTACCTTCCTTTGGTTGAAGCCCGAACCCCTTCTTTTTTGGCTTGAATACTTTGACGAGTGCTTTTTTACCTTCTCTCTTCATACGTGCAAGTGCAGACTTACGCGCAGCTTTACTTACAATTCGTCCATATTTATCTTGGGTAAGATCTTTCTTTTCAAGCCCCCCTGACGTTTTGAGGGCAGTTCCGTGGAATACTTCAGCTCTTGATCCAAATGTTTGCATTTATATTACTCTAATATTTATTTTGGCGATTCGAATAAAAATAAAATCCTACCACCAAAAGTATAAGAAATATGAGTGCATAAATATAACTCTTTTTAAACCCACTTCCCTTTTTTGCTGAAGCACTTGGTACTGTTGAACCCGATGGTGAAGGTCCAGGTTGTGGTTTAAAACACTCATTGTTATCTGTGTAATACATTTCGGCCTCTTCATCTGTACATAATTTTGGATCTAAACATACTTCACATGGGATATCATCATTTCGATTACATTTACAACATAAATCCATTGAATCTTCTGGTACATTAATATTTTCAGCTTTTGCCATGTACCCAGATTTACACTTATCCTTGCTGACGGGTTCACACGCCTGTGGATTTATATCTGTGATATCACTAATATCTGCGGTACAACCTTTCATTATATTATACTTTTACATTTTAAGTTTCATCTTCGAATTCTAAAAAATTTGAACATGAAATTTTTGATACATTTTTATTTTGAAATTACTTTACTTATGAGAGCTGCAATTTCAGCTAAGATAATGGTATGATGAGACATGACAAGAACTTTTGCGCGCTGAGTTTTAGGGGAAAAATCACCGTAACCAACCGTACTCATTGTCATGAGTGAAAAGTAATACGGGTCGAGAGGATCTTCTGTAAACCCAAAATCTTCTTTCATTTGAGAATAAAGATACCCGTACAGTAAAGTTATTGTGAGAGTAATTGTTACAGTACTATACAATACAGTCTTGTTCATTTATTAGTACTCATCATAATAATCTTCATCTGAATCTGTAACTATAGGACATTCTGGTCTGATAATTTCTTTTTTCTTTCTCGTTTTTTTCGGTGG
>Ga0066849_10000130_pt1 | contig 26266 bp, 18 predicted proteins | sample ETNtaG_9_FD_65492 | JGI IMG/M metagenome (GOLD analysis project Ga0066849, IMG submission 65492) | Marine microbial and viral communities from oxygen minimum zone, Eastern Pacific Ocean - ETNP201406SV69 | ecosystem: Environmental > Aquatic > Marine > Oceanic | place: Pacific Ocean: Eastern... | reverse complement strand
ACTGGAACAGGACGAGGGGATCAGATTGGACTGCTCCCCCGAGACACTAGCCAAACTCTCGCCCGTCTTCGAAGAAGGGGGGCAAGTCACCGCTGGGAACGCCAGTCAGGTCTCTGACGGTGCTTCGGCCGTGCTAGTGGCATCAATTGACGCTGCAGAGGCTCACGGGCTGCCTGTGCTGGCCAGAATCGTTGACTACACCACTTCTGGATTGGAGCCCGGAAGGGTGATGAGCGCTCCGATTCCCGCTATCGAGGGGCTCCTCGAGAGAAGTGGCCTGTCAATGGGGGACATCGATGTCCTAGAGCACAACGAGGCCTTCGCCTCCGCCTCGTGTGCCATCCAATCTTACTTCGACGCTCCCGACGAGCGATTCAACGTCCACGGTGGAGCCATCGCGCTAGGCCACCCCCTCGGTGCGACCGGCACACGCTGCCTGATGACTCTGGTTAACGCATTAGACAGGATTGGAGGGCGGCGTGGCATAGTGGCCATCTGCCTCGGTGGGGGGAACGCCGTGGCGATGTTGGTCGAGAGGCCATAGCCGGGCAGCCCCGATTGGATTGTCGGATGCGTCATAGCCCTTATGTGGGGGTCTCCGGTGGCCCGCCCCGATGGTTGAGCCCGCACGGCCTCACACTCGCTTCGAGAAGGCCAGAATCATCGGAGCCAGAGCGCTCCAGATTAGCATGGGAGCCCCGCTGTTCGTCTCCGAGGACGAGCTCCGGGAGAAATTCAGTGAGGAGTTGATTCAGCTGTACGGTGTGGATGATGCCAAGGAGAAGGTCGTTCTCGATCCCATGAAGATCGCGACCTTGGAGTACGAGCAGAATAGAATCCCAATAGACATCGACCCTCACATCGAGGAAGGGTGAAGGGCGCTATCCCTTGAGAGGGAGTCGTGAGTTTGCTGGACACTGTCGATGCCAAGAGGCTCACTGCTGGATTGGTAGGAGTAACCCTCCTGGTAATTATTCTCGGAGGGGTGATTCGGATCTATGATGCTGGCGAGTCGTGTCCCGATTGGCCTACCTGCTTCGGCACTTGGGGCTTCGATGTGTCCGAGGCCGATCAAGAAGCCTGGTATGAGGCGAACCCGGATGAGTTCGACTCGCGGGGCTCCAGCCATCGCTACACGAATTTCCAGATATTCACGGAGTGGTCTCACAGGCTAATCGCGGGCTTCATTCTCGGCCCCCTAGTCCTCGTCAACTGGTGGCTCCTAAGGCAGGATGATGGCTTTGGCTCTGAGGTCAGGCTGGCTTCGACTGTCTCGGTAGCACTGATTGTATGGCAGGGAGCAGTGGGTTGGTTGACTGTGAGGATGGACAACGAGCACTGGAGCGTCGCCCTGCATCTCGGATCGGCCCTGGCATTCGCCCTGAGTCTCGTTTGGATCTGGCTGGCTGTGTCCGAGGATCGCGGGGATAGCCCGGAGTGGATCGCTTTCGACCCCGCGACAGCCTCCCGATGGGAGGGGTGGCTTGCTTGGCTGTCTGTGGGCGCCTTCGTTACTCTATTCTCTGGAACCTTCGTCTCAACGACTCCTGGGGCAAACTTCGGTTGTGGTGTCAGTGGGGTGCCAGAATCATGGCCGCTGTGCAATGGGAGGCTCGCCGACTCGGTGGATGATGTCATCGCCCAATCCCAGATGATTCACAGGTGGCTGGTCGTCATCGTTGAAATGGGCCTGCTTGCGGCCTCATACGTAATCTGGAAGCAAGTGAGGGACGAAGGGGTTGGCAGCGTAATGAATAATTGGATCTGGTGCGCGACCGGCCTGTTCATCGCAAACGTACTGGTGGGAGGGCTGTACATCCTGTCTTGGGACATGACGGATGGCTACCTAGAGTACCTCTCTCTGGTTCACCTACTGCTGGCCTCACTGACCTTCCTCGCACTAGCCACCGCTTGGCTCGGCTCCAGGATAGTCGTCGTCCGGAGAGGCTCCTGATGTATCCGCTGCGTCCGTTTTACGAACTGACCAAACCCAGGGTGGTGTTACTACTCCAAATCACCGCACTCTGCGCCGTACTGGTTCACGATATGCTGAACTCCGGGTTGAGCACGCGCTCTGCCCGGACCATGCTGATTGTACTGGTCGGAGGCTACCTGAGTGCTGGGGGAGCCAATGCGATCAACATGTGGTATGACCGAGACATTGATCCAAAGATGTCTCGCACGGCCAATAGGCCGATTCCCGCGGGTGATGTATCCGCAAACGTAGCACTGGGTTTCGGAATCATCCTATCCGTGCTCGGGGTAGCGTGGTTCGGTCTCCTAGCGAACCCTGTTGCCGCCTTCTGGTCGGCCTTCAGCATCCTTTTCTACGTGTTCGTTTACAGCATCTGGCTGAAGCGCAGTACACCACAGAACATAGTTGTCGGTGGCATAGCTGGCTCGACCCCTCCCGTAATAGGCTGGGCCACGGCCGTAGAGGGATTGCACATATCCACTGATTCGGCTCAATCGATGCTCGTCTCAGTATTCGACCTCGACGGCCTGATGCCTTGGTTCATGTTCATACTGATCTTTCTGTGGACCCCCCCTCACTTCTGGGCCTTGGCGCTCTACCGTTCAAAGGAGTACGGAGATGTCGGCGTCCCAATGATGCCCAATGTGAAGGGGGCAGAGCGGACAATCGGGGAGATGAAGGTGTACTCAGCACTGCTGGTAGTGCTATCGATCGCTGCGCCGATTAGCTACGGAAATCTGGATGGGAACGACTGGATATACCACGTCCTAGGGTGGACCACGGTAGGGCTGAGCATCTGGTATGCCTCCACCGTGTGGAGGATCGACCTAGGCGAGCAACCGGACCCCACTGGTAGGGTCCCGAGCGCGGCTCGCTCATTCTTTGCCTCAATGCTCTACCTAGCTATGATGTTCGTCGTCCTCGTTGCGGCGAGCTTCGGTATCGAGGGTGCCGTTGTTGGGGCCCTATTGACACTGGTGGCCATAGCTAGAAGCGAGTCTCGTGCGACATCCTAGTGCCCCGATGGTTTCAAACACGGAGCAAACCATGGCGCTGCGACGTAAAGCGAGGCGGGGCAATGGACGAGCGGGACCTGATATACAACTGGAACGTAGTTGACTACCAAATCGACCGTGATGAGTCCAATCACCCGCACGAACTATGGTTCGATGACGAGACTCTTCGTGATGGACTCCAGAGCCCCAGCGCTCGGAACCCTACCATCGAGCAGAAGATTGAGCTCATCGACTACATGGAACGTCTCGGCATACAGAAGGCCGACCTCGGCCTGCCGGGAGCTGGGCAGTTCCATGTCGACCACATCGATGCCATGCTCGGGCACATGGGCGAGAACGGGTACCAGATTAGACCGGGATGTGCCGTGCGTACCGTAGTCACAGACATCGAACCCCTCGTCGATCTGCAAGCCAAGCACGAGCGGCAGATCCAAGCTAGCGCGTTTTTGGGAACAAGCCCGATTAGACAGTTCGCTGAGGGCTGGACAATGGAGCGTATCCTCTCTACTGCAGAAGCCGCTGTGACCTTTGCTGTTGACAACGACATCCCAGTAATGTTCGTCACCGAAGACACGACTAGGAGCAAGCCGGAGGAGATCAAGGAAGTGTACTCCCGCGCAATTGAGCTCGGGGCCGACAGGATCTGCATCTGCGATACCTGCGGCCACGTCACCCCGAACGGAGTGCGCAAGCTGATTGGCTTCATCCAAGACGAGGTGATTCCCGACGCCGGTGTTAAGCGCAGGGACATCGAGATTAACTGGCACGGCCATCAAGACCGCGGGCTCGGGGTAGCCAACAACCTCGCAGCGTACGAGGCCGGCGCCGATGTCATTCACGGAACCGCATTGGGAGTCGGTGAGAGGGCGGGCAACGCCCCGCTCGATCAGACCCTGGTCAACCTCAGCCTAATGGGAATCATCAACAACGACCTGACTTCCCTTAGCGAATACATGCTCAAGGCACACGAGTACATCGAGGTCGCTCTGCCTCACAACTACCCCGTGTTTGGGGGGGATGCCTTCGAAACGGGAACCGGTGTGCATGCCTCGGCTGTGATCAAGGCGATGAAGAAGGGTGACCACTGGTTGGCTGACCGCGTCTATTCGGGGGTGCCAGCTGGTGACTTCGGACTGCAGCAGGTAATCAGGATAGGGCACATGAGCGGGCGTTCTAACGTGCTGCACTGGCTCGAGAAGAACGGGTACGAGGCTGACGACGAACTGGTCGCTCACATGTTCGAAGTCGCTAAGGGGCAGAATCGGATGATGACTGACGAGGAGGTTCACTCAGCCATCTCGGAATTCAGGGGCTCGGCATCCTGAAGGTACACAGTTATACGACGACAAAAGCCTCGTATACCCATGAGGAGACTAAGCATTGCCGTCATTTCGGCGCTCATCCTGATGGACAATATCGGAACGCTTGGTCCGGCGGTCATCGCTCTCAACGTAATAATGCTCACAATCGGCTACCAGAGCGCCAAGCTGCTCGACCTCGAGGTTATCAGGGCCACCACGGTATCCATTGAGAGCGGCATTCAGAACGCGACTGTCGGAATTACCGTAGGAGGATTGCTTCTGGCCGCTGAAGACGGGGGGCTGTCGACTCTGAGCCTGCCATCAGGAGTCTATGGTGTGCTGATGTACCTAGTCATAGCCCCATTCATGTACTGGCGGATTAATTCGGTCGTGGCCTAGTGCTGGATAGCGAATAGGTCGGCTAACAATTGGGACGAACGGCTAAAGCCTGAGGGTGGTCGAGTTCACTCATGCGTTATGCTCTGGTTGTGCTGATGCTACTGCTTCTGGCCCCCATAGGCACCTCCTTTGCCGAAGTCACGGAGGAGGATGCAGGACCATTCGGTAATGAGTCGATAATGCCGACTTACTCCCGAGCGGTGCAACTCGCTTTCGCCCGCGTCTCGGACATCGATAGTTACGACAGTGCCGAGCTGTCTGAGACGCACTCTTGGCTCGTTGTGACTGGGATTCCCGAGGATGAGCACTTCGGGACCATCGGCTCTCCAGACGAAACAGAGGCGGCACATCCCCTCAAGGGCGCCTACATCTGGACTTACGCGGATTCCAAGGGCGCCCTAGGGAGCCTCAGAGCATCGCTCGGTGCCGGAGAGATCGAGTCTTTCTCCCCTCTATTGGAGAAGACTCATTCCCCTAGATTCACACCGAACGACGCGAAGTTCGATGAACAGTGGCACCTGAATAACTCTGGGCAGACTAGCGGCGGTGTTGTTGGAGAAGACGCCAACGTGACAGGGGTCTGGGAGAAGTACAACGGCAATGGAGTTGTCATCAGCGTGGTGGATGACGGGCTGAAGTGGAACCACTCCGACATCCAACCGCATTACTCCTCAGCCCACTCCTATGATTGGTGCAACGATGACGGTGATCCCTCGCCTTGGGGGTTCAATGGCCACGGCACCTCTGTCGCTGGTGTCGCTGGTGCTGTGGGAAACAACTCCGTCTACGTTGCTGGAGCGGCCTTCGGGGCTACCATAGCCGGATCCACGCTGATTGCCTGCGGCCTCGATGACAGCATGGAGTCCGATGCACTGGGCTACCACAACGACGACATAGACATCTACACCAACTCATGGGGCCCCTATGACGACGGGATGAGGCTCGAGGCTCCGGGCCCACTTACCGTGGCGACCATTGAGGACTCGGCCTACAATGGCAGGTCCGGACTCGGCAATATCTACACATGGGCAGCCGGGAATGGTCTGACTGCTGATGATAATTCCAACTATGACGGGTATGCAAACAACCGGTTTGCAATCGCTGTTACAGCGATAACCCACATGGGCCGGCAGTCATGGTATGCCGAACCAGGGGCAAATATCCTCGTTGCATCGCACTCGGACGGTGATGGGGAGGGGATTACCACCACCGACATTAGCGGGGGGACGACCGCTGACTTCGGGGGAACCTCCAGCGCTACCCCCCTGGTGGCCGGAGTCATCGCCCTAATGCTGGAGGCGAACGAGAATCTCACCTGGAGGGACGTACAACACATCCTCGTCGGGAGCGCACGGATGATGGATGTCAACGATAGCTCTTGGGAACCGAACGGGGCGGGGCACATGGTCTCCCACAAGTATGGATTCGGGGCAGCGGATGCGGGTGCTGCGGTCTCATTGGCTGAGAACTGGACCAGCAGCGGCCATGAGTCGAATGCCAGCTTCGGGCCCTTCTTCGAGGCTGCCGATATTCCAGATGGATCAGACGATTGGTCCGAGTTCGACGTCGAAATTCCCGTGGACTTGCAACTGGAGTCGATCGAGGTCGTAGTGGATATCTCCCATTCCAGTCGCGGTAACCTCGACATCGTCCTTCAGTCACCGTCGGGCAAGGAGTCACGGCTTGCCGAGGAACACTCTGACTCTTCGAATGATTACTCATATTGGATGTTCAGTACAGTGCATCACTGGGGGGAGTCCTCGATTGGAAATTGGACTCTCAAGGTCAGGGACTCTGTGGGCTCCAACAGCGGCACTCTGAACTCCTGGGAGATGATGATTCACGGTGTTGGCAATATCTCCGACTTCGACAATGACGGATGGCCGGACTACAACGACGAGGACGATGATAATGACGGCTGGTCCGACCTCGATGAGGAATCGTGTGGCACGGACCCGCTCGACTCGAGTTCCCTCCCATCGGACAACGACTTGGATGGGATTTGCGACGAGGTGGACCTCGACGATGATGAAGATGGGTTCGAGGATACCGAGGAGATCGCTTGCGATACGGACCCCTTGAATGCAAGTTCCTCACCAAATGACGCTGATTCGGACGGAACATGTGATTTCGTTGACGAGGACGATGACAACGATGGGCTGTCAGACTACAATGAGACCGAGGTCTATGGCACCGACCCGTTCGACAATGACACTGACGGAGACGGACTGAGCGACTATGACGAGATTGTCAATTATGGAACCAAGGCCAATCAGCCAGATACGGACCATGACGGTCTGAGTGACTACGATGAGGCGATTACTCACGGGACCGACCCACTGAGTAGTGATTCGGATGGGGATGGATTGAGTGATCCAGATGAGTTGCAGATCTGGTTCTCAGACCCATTATCCTACGATGCTGACAACGACTTCGATGGATATTATCACTTCCAAGACTGCGATGATAACGATTCTGCTGTTTTCCCGGGCAGTCCCGAGCTTCTCAATGGGATCGACGACGACTGTGATGATCTCAGCGATGAGGGATTCAACGAGACTGACACCGATGGGGACGGTCTGTCCGACTGGTCCGAATATCATGTCCATGGGACTAATTACACCGACGGCGACACCGACGGCGACGGTCTGAGCGACTCACAAGAGATCGGAACACTGGGCACCGACCCGCTTTCGGTGGACGTCGACAATGACCTAGACGGCTACTACTGGTTCGAAGACTGTGATGATGAGGACCCAAACCGCGCGCCCAATCTTCCTGAGTCCTTGGATGGGATTGATAACGACTGCGACAACCCTATCGACGAGGACTTCTGGTTCATTGACAGCGACCTCGATGGACTCACCGACTACGAGGAGTTCCACAACTACTCCACCGACCCTTATGACGGGGACTCCGACGACGACGGCCTTCCGGATGGGGCCGAGGTGAACGACTTCGACTCTGATCCACTCGGTTCGGACAGCGATGTCGATGCAGATGGATGGTATGAGTTCCAGGATTGTGATGACGACGATTTCGAGCGAGCACCAGACAAACCTGAGTCCCTTGATGGGAAGGACAACGACTGCGATGACGAAATCGACGAGGATTTTATGGGCCTTGATTCGGATGGCGACCTGATATCAGACTATGACGAGTATCACAATCACTCCACCAACCCCGTTTCGAAGGACACGGACCGAGATGGACTCGATGACGGGGTCGAGTTGCTTGTGAAGATGTCAAACCCACTTGTGTTTGACTATGACAAGGACGAGGACGGCTTCTACGAGTTCGAAGATTGCGATGACCATTCAGGAAGCACCTATCCCGGGGCGAATGAACTTTGGAACGGTATGGATGATGATTGCGACGAAATCGCAGATGAGGACCTTGACAGGTTGTCCATCCTGAGGACTAATCCGCCCTTCGCCGAGAGGGCGGTTTGGGACTCCGCCAACGAGTCGCTTGAAATCACCATCTCCAGGATCTCTGGTAATGTGGACAAGACGATTGCATGGATGTTCGAGGATTACTCACTTGCTTCTAACGTCAGTTCGGATGGAATGCAACTTTTCCTGCCTCCAATCGATTGCAATCATCCCATCACTGACCTAGAGGTGCAACTCTGCTCTGAAGGCAATGCGTTACAAACCGTAACAGCCAGAATATCTGATTCCGGGGAGGACACAGAGATTGTGTGGGAAATCACCGTTAGTGTTTGGTCCAAGCCTTCGACATCCTCCGGTGGCTTGGCTACCTCCCTGTTCCAAGCTGCAGGCGTAGTGGGACTTGTCGTATTAGTGGTGGGAATCGCAGCAGCAGGCACAATCGCAGGTATGAGGGCGACTCACAACAGAAAGCTGCAAGATGCCCTCGAGGCGTATGGGGTCACCCCTGGCAGGCTTGCTGTAAATCCGGAGAGCAGGGGTCTCAACCTCCCCCCCGCTCCCGAAGTACCGAGCATTTCGAGCGATGATGGGGTTGACGAGAGCTAACCATCACCCTCGGCCCCCTCTGCTGATTCCGAAGGACCCCACTCGGCATCGGGCGAACCGCCAGACCACTCTCCGAAGACCGCGATGTCCTCGATGTCTTCGTCCTCTCTCCAAGGCGGGTCCCCATCAGAGCCACTGACGATCAGGCAGCCCTCCTCGTCCAGCCTCCTCATCAGCGTGGAAACACCCCTCCTTACTGGGAGCAAGTGGCCGATTGGGGAGCCCGAGTTGACGAATGGATGCGTAGCGGTACTGATTAGGAGTCCGCGGATGGGGGATGTCATGTCATGGCTTTCCCCTGGTACCTCCGGATCAGTCACGGTCGCAACAATCTCACCCTCTTCGACGAAGCTCCCTGCCGGAGCGAGGACGTCAAGCAAGCCACCTTGGTCGGAGCGAATCCACACCGAGCCAGAAGCGAGAATTCGGAACCGAGGTTTACTGGGGTAGCCAGGGATCATCCTCAGGCTCCTCAGGAGATTGATTATCCCGTACATCGATATCTGCACTGATTCCGGGTTGGCTTCGTCGGAACCCCCGCCCTCGAAAGTGATACAAGCGATGTCAGTATCATTGGCCACTCGACGGAGAGAGCCCCTCGGACCCTCACTGTCAAGGATGGTCTCGATGCCAAATGCCCTAGCAGTGCGATTGCTGGACGGATGGGCAAGGTTAGCTCGAATCTGCGGAATATTGGTCCTCCCCTTTGCAGCTGTGTGGAGGTCGACGATGTAGTCGCTGCCCGAAATGATCTGAGTCCACAATCCATGGGCAACCCTCGATGTGGTATTGCTGTCGGGTTTGCCCGGGAAGGATCGATTGAGATCCCTGCCATCCGGGAAGTACCTGCTCCTCCGGCGGTACCCTGGTAGATTGGTTATCGGGACAATCCTGATGGTGCCTGCAAGGACATTGTGGTCAATGACCCTATCCTCTCCAATGAAGTTGGGGCCGCAAAGGTAGGTGAGTGCTAGGGGTCCGACGAGTTCGTCTCCGTGAACAGCACCGAGCAGTGTCACCACTGGTCCTGGCCTGGAGCCATGGATGACGCTCACGGGAATCGGCCATGACTCCCCTATCTCGACGTCTAGTAGATCATATTCCAGATGTCTGATTGTACCGGGCTTGATTCTCTTCTTGAGGAAGTTGTGATTCTTCGTACCCTCATTTCTAGACCATTTCTTCGGCGTCTCCCCAACCTCTCCGAGTGCCTTCTCTATCTCCCTCCTCCTCTTCATAGGTATCTGGTTGGCGATCTTTATGGGGGCGTAGCGCCTTCGCTTCATCCTAGTTGTCGGCTTCGCAGAGGCGGGCTTGGCCTGCTCTTCGTCGTCGGTCGGTTCGTCCACGTCCACTGTGTCCGGGATGGATTGGTGAATTAATAGGATGTGCAAGACTGGTAATGGGAATCATTCAATTCCCATGGCCCCCAAGAGGGCTCATGGGTTCTGGGACGAGTCAATCGGTCCAAGAGAGGCATGCACCGAGCAGTATCTGCTTCGGCTGTGGCCCTGCAAACCAGAAAGGTCTCAGAATCCGGTCCTTCCGAGCAGGGGGGGGGCTCGAGATGGAGTTCGACCCCAATGACGAGCATCAGGCCTTTCCAGGGATGATTAACGGTGGAATCATCGGGACTCTGCTTGACTGTCATGGAAACTGGACTGCGGCTATGGCGCTGATGGATCAATCAGGCGAATCAGAGCCTCCCTGCACAGTTACCGCATCCTACAGCATCAAGCTCAGACGACCAACCCCTCACGGGATGAAGTTGCTCGTGAAGGGTGAGGTAATCAGCATCGATGGTGACAGGGCGAGCATCAGGATGGAGCTGACTGCTGATGGGAAGGTCTGCGCAACCGGGGAGGGGTTGTTCGTCGCAGTCAAGGAAGGTCACCCGGCCTATCATAGATGGGAATGAATGTTGACTCGGCATCCTTTAGAACGGCCGAATCCAAGTCCCCCTATGAACGACGGGCGAGTCGGCGATACGCTTAGCCTGAGTGACTTCGATATAGATCCCAGATTGAAGGCCATGCTTGAGGAATCTTGGGGAATAGAGAGTCTATTCCCCCCTCAGGCAGAGGCGCTACCGCACGCTCTAAGCGGTAGGAGCGTGATGCTCGCCATACCCACGGCGAGCGGTAAGTCTCTGGTGGCTCACATTACGCTCGCACACAGGTTGGCCAACGAGTTGGGGGGATCGAAGGGAGTATACATCGTCCCACTCAAGGCACTAGCGTCGGAGAAGTACGAGGAACTCAAGGAGATCTCAGCGAGTCTCGGACTCAGGGTCGGGCTTGCAATAGGGGATCGGACCAGCGAGATGAGCGCTATCGAAGATTCTGATATTCTCGTCTGCACCAGCGAGAAGCTCGATTCCATGCTGAGGGGGAATCCGTCTATCGGGGATGATATCAGTATCGTTGTTGCAGACGAGTTCCATCTCTTGCAAGACCCTAGCAGGGGTCCCACTTTGGAGATTCTCCTATCGAGGATTCGCCACCGGAGAAGCGATGCCCAAATATTGGCTCTTTCTGCCACCGTGGGTAATGCCGAGGAGATGGCAGAATGGCTGGATGCCGAGCTCATTAAATCCGACTGGAGGCCAGTCACGCTGTACTCGGGAACCCTGACTGGATTGGATCTCAGATACCACGCTGTAGAGAGTCCGTATGGTGCTGCAGAGGAATTGCCCGAATCGAGGCGTCTGGAGGGGGGGACCCAAAAGAATCTCCACGCTGTTCTCGATGACACCATTGGCGAGGGAAGGCAGATGCTCGTGTTTGTTTCTTCGAGATCATCGGCCCAAAAGGAAGCCAGAGAGCTTGCAAAGCACATCAGATCTTCCTGGGTTGCAGATGGTGCTGGTTTCTTTGATCCCGGAATGATTGAGGGCTGGGATATCTTAGCAGACGGTCTTTCCAGCGGTGAAGGTGCATCTGCCACGGCAAAGGCGCTCTCTAACGCATGTAGGGGCGGTGTTGCCTTCCACCATGCAGGGCTTACCTCAACTCAGAGGAAGAAGGTCGAGGACGGTTTCAGAAGTGGACAACTGCTGTGCGTTGTTGCGACTCCGACCCTTGCCCAGGGAGTCAATCTACCAGCAAGTAGAGTCGTGATTAGAGATACGAGGAGATGGAGTACCATCGCTGCTAGGAGCATGCCTCTGCCAATCATGGAGGTGAGGCAAATGATGGGTAGAGCTGGCAGACCGGCTTACGATGACTTTGGTGAGTCCTTCTTAGTTTCGAAGAGTAAGGACGAGGAGTCATCTCTGGTGGAGAGGTACCTGAGAGGGGGTCCCGAGGAAGTCACCTCAAAGCTCGCTAATCCCAGCGCGCTCCACGCTGAGGAGGACGGTGCGCTACTTACGCACATGCTTTCTCTTATCGCTACGGCAGGAATAGACGACAGGGACTCTATCACTCGCTTCTTGGACAAGACCTTCCTAGCTACCCAGATGGATCCGGAAACGCTAGAGTCCAGGGTGGATGACGTGCTGTGCTGGCTCGCCAACAACGGGATGATTGATAGAATCGGAGAATCGGAGGAAGTCAGGAAGAGGATCCTAGAAAGCGAGAATGAATCCCCCAAGGATGAAGACTGGGAAGATGAGATGCCATCGTGGGCCGACTCTGCTTCGGAGATACCCGGGCTTGAGATCGTTCCCAAGAAGGGACGGCGTCGTAGACTCGTCCCCAGAAAGGGGCCAGCGATCTTCGGATTCAGGAAAGCCAGCCTGTACGAGGCCGCCGAGTCGATACTGCCAGAGCCCAGCACAATGACCTACGCTTCGACCAGTCTCGGTTCCAGGATCGCTAGACTATACCTGAACCCAATCTCAGGCAGGATCATCCATGATGGTCTTCGAAGGGCGATGGGCATACTCTCCGGAGAGGATGATGTAGGGCAGTTTTCCCCGCTCAGTCTCCTGCACCTGGCTGCCTGCACCCCCGACTTCCTACCGCTCTGGCCCAGGAGGAGTGACTACGACTCCATACAAGAGGCACTGCACGGGCATGAGAGAGAGCTGCTGGCAGAAGCAGTGGACCTTGAGGAAGAGCGGAGAATGAAGGGGGTCTTGGTGGTGCAATCATGGATGGAGGAAGAGAGCCTGGATTCGATTGAGGGCAAATGGGGCGTTCAACCTGGTGACCTACGCAGCCGCGTGGAGTTGCTTGAATGGCTGTTGTACGCCATGCGGAGAGTCCTCTCAGAGGATGAGGGGCTCGCCAAGGTCGACCGGAATGCCCACAAGACCCTATTCGAATCAATAGACGAGATTCATCGTAGAGTGAGATTCGGCTGCAGGGCTGACATCCTAGGACTAGTCGCAATCAGGGGGGTCGGAAGAGTCAGGGCCAGGGAGATGGCTGACACGCTCGGAGTATCTAGCGCATCGGATGTCTCCATGTTAACCGAGAGGGACCGGGGGCGGTTGGCCGACCTACGCGGTTGGAGCCCCCAACTCGTCGAAAACCTCGTCGGCTCCGCGAGTAGGCCGGCCAGACGAAGTCGCTAATCACATTCTTCCGTCAGACTCCATCGCCCCACATGGTCATTGACCACCCCGTGCCATGGTTCCCGGCTTGGGGAGTGAGTTTTCCCCGTCCGGTGGTGGACGTGCAATCAGTAGTCTCGTTATTCAATGAATGGCGGCCAAGCAATAGGTGGCTACTGGTGGCCTTTGAGGTTGTGGCCAGTGAGATTCACCTGTGGACGACATGGCATGCCCTCAGAAGGGGAGAAGCCTCCGGGTCAATGGTTGCCAATTCCCCTGATGCCGAGTTCCTCCGACTGATATCGGGAACCCATCAGGTGTCCCGGGCGTTTGAGAGGGCGGGGATCAAAGAGGGTGATGCGTCGGCATGGATCGTATCACTTCCCGATGCGAATCTTGGGGATGAGTTCGGGGGCTATGAGATACCGAGAGCGAGTTATCACGACATGGGTCTGGAAGCCGATCGGATAATTGAGCATCTTGGGGGCTCACTTGTTGCCAAGAGGCCAGTGCCCAGTGAACTAGGACTCCTAAGACTCGGAGCTAGGTCTGAGGAGAGCGGCCTCCCCCTGTGGAGGATAGAAGAGTGCTTCATATCGCACATGGCCCTTTCCGACTTGAGGTGAGATTGAGCCACTGGCGTCAAGTTGATAGTCGAGGCGTCGGGGTACTCGCTGAGTGATATGGCAAAGTTCCACGATTCATACTGAGGTCTACAGATGACTGGTCAATTCGTGCCCGACAACCTAGATGCCGCCCTTTGGGAGAATATCGAGCCATTTGCTAATGACTTGCTAGAAAGAGGACTGAACTGCTCAAACTGCCTTGAGGGTCTAATCAGAGACGCCTCCAATCTTGCTGAGCACATCTCCGAGGCAGGTGCACTACTCTACATCGGTATGACTTGCAATACCGATAGCGAGGAGAAGAAAGGAGCCTTCCTTGACTTCGTCAGCAATGTCCGACCGAAGCTCTCGGAATTCTCCGACTCACTCAACAGGAGGATAGTGGAGCACCCGTCTCTCGACGATTTGTCCGACAGGTACGACCTAATGATCAGAGCAATGAAGACGGATTTAGAGATTTTCTGCAAGGAGAACATCCCCCTTGGGGTGGAGCAGACCAAGCTCATCACCGAGGCTCAGGCGATCAAAGGTGCGATGACCGTCGACTTCGACGGTGAGGAGCGCACTCTCCCGCAAATGAGTGGCTACCTCGAGTCAAACGACAGGTCAGAACGGGAAGCGGCTTGGTCCGCAGTTGTCGAGAGGAGGATGCTTGACAGTGAGAGGCTGTCAGAGATCTTCGATGAACTGGTGGGCATCAGGCATCAGATTGCCCTCAATGCGGGTTTCGACAGTTACACCCACTACATGTTTCGGGCTATGCACCGATTCGACTACAATATCGAGGACTGCCTCGAGTTCCATGAGTCGATTGAGGCCGTTTGCATGCCGCTTCTCCGAGGCATCAACGATGAGAGGCGGGACTGCCTGGAAATAACGAGGCTGGCCCCTTGGGACGTCAACGAGAAGACCGGTTTCGGCCCCGATATTCACGGGCTGCCTCCGCTACGTCCTTTCCAGACGGCTGACGAGATGGTGGCAAAGCTCTCCGTCATGTTCCATGGAATGTCAGGGGACCTAGGGGGAAAATTCGACAAGTTGGTTGAGATGGACACCCTTGACCTCGATACCAGGAAGGGCAAGGCCCCCGGAGGGTACCAGTACTACCTCGAGAAGAGCCGGGTCCCATTCATCTTCATGAACGCGGCCGGGTTGCAGGGTGACCTCGAGACGATGATTCACGAGGCTGGGCACGCATTCCACTCCCTCTATTGCGGACACTTGGAACTCATCGATGAGAGGGGCTACCCAATCGAGTTCGCTGAGGTTGCATCCATGTCCATGGAATTGCTGACTCAGCCGGGTTGGGACATGTTCTATCCCGACGGAGAAGCGGACAGGGCTCGTAAAACGCATCTGGAGGGGGTAGTGTTCCTCCTCCCATGGATAGCCACCATTGACTCGTTCCAACATTGGGTCTACGCCAATCCCGGGCATTCGAGACAGGAGAGGTCGGAGGCTTGGCTATCGATTCGCGATAGGTTCGGATCTGACATGGATTGGGGAGGGCACTCCGCTTTCAGGGAAGTCTCGTGGCAGCAGCAAGGTCACCTCTACGGAGCCCCCTTCTACTACATCGAGTATGGTATAGCCCAATTGGGCGCCCTGCAGCTTTGGCAGACTCACAGAAAGGATTCACAGAAAGCACTGAACGACTACGCAGAAGCAATGAGCCTGGGCAATACTAGAACGCTCCCCGACCTCTTCTCGGCAGCTGGTTTGACGCTCGGCTTCGATGAGGCACACCTCGCCTCGCTAATCGGAGAGGTGGACGAGGCGATGGTCGGGATCAAAGCATAGCCTTCGGACCCCGAGGCCTGCACTCAGTCGCGCAGGCCCTCGGATGTCACGGTGAAGACCGCTTCCCCCTCTGGCAGGTTGGGGCTGTCGATGAGGCGGGCTATCCTTCGGCCCCCCTTCGACTTCCTCAGGTACAAGCGGAATGTGCTGGCATGGCCGACTATGTGGCCCCCAATCGCCCTAGTCGGATCCCCCCACATGGCATCGGGCTTCGACATGACTTGGTTGGTGACCAGAACCAAAGCGTTCTGAACGTCTGCAAGCTGCTTTAGTTCCTTCATGTGGCGATTGAGCTTCTGCTGTCTGGTAGCGAGCATGCCGCGGCCGATGTACTCGGCTCGGAAGTGGCTAGTCAGGGAGTCCACGATTATCAGTTTGACATCGATGTTCTTCGACATCCTCTTGATCTCGTCCACGAGCAGCATCTGGTGCGCTGAGTTGTATGCGCGTGCTACGTGTATCCTGTCTAGGGCGTCCTGTGGGTCAATTCCGACGAATTCGGCCATCTGCGTTATGCGCTCGGGCCTGAATGTGTCCTCTGTGTCGATGTAGAATATCTCGCCATCGAAGCCTCCCTGTTCCAAAGGAAGGATCGTGTTGACGGCGAGCTGGTGACCAATCTGGGTCTTGCCGCTGCCGAACTCGCCGAATACCTCTACTATGGCCTGGGTCTCGAAGCCACCGCCCAGCAACTCGTCCAGCGAGGAGGTCCCAGAGGTCAGCTTCTGCACCCTGCGGCGACGTTCCAACAGCGCTGCGCCACTGACGAAGCCGCCAATGTTCGCCAGCTTCTTCGCTCCTGCGATGATCTTCGCGGACACAGCCTCGCCCAACTCCGCCTGCTCCGCCAGCTCTGGCGGGCTCATCACGGCGATGGCCAACAGATCCTCGAACCCGGCCTCGCGTAGCTTCTCGGCGGTCGCCGGACCGACCCCGGGCAGATCTTCGATGGTCGGCTCTGGTTCGTCCACGTCTATCACTATATCTTCCTCTTCGATTTTCTCACTCGCCGTTTCCTCTGTCATACCTCTCACCCTAACTGGCTACCTCTCGACTTTGATGGTATATGAACAAGAGAAGGGCCCCTTGCAATTGATTGAAAGTATAATGGCACTTAATAGTGGAGCAGTGCCTTGATTTTTCACTTTCATTACAAATTCTTGGTAGCGGATGGTGGATTTGAACCACCGGTCTCCGGGTTATGAGCCCGACGAGATAACCTGACTACTCCAACCCGCTACGGGGCCGCTGAAGGCAGGTCTATTTTACTCATACGGAAACGGTCTAGAGCGCTGACGTGGGTATGCGAACAGTCTTGAGATATCTCCTGCCCGGCTGTCGATGGAGAGGGCATGGGACAGTCACTGCTGATTCTGAACGCCGAGATGGTGTTCGGCGGCAAGGTTACCCCTGGGGACCTCCGTGCTACCTCGGGCGTAATCGAGGCAATCGCGCCGGGAGGGGGTCTTGCTGCTCGCGAGGGCGAAGTCGTCATCGATGGCGAAGGCCTGCACCTGCTGCCTGGGGCCATCGACCCCCAAGTTCACTTCAGGGAGCCCGGCCAACCCGATAAGGAGGACATCGGCAGCGGCAGCATGGCCGCTGCGGCTGGTGGCATCACAGCCTTCCTCGACATGCCCAACAACGTCCCCTCTGCCACCAGCATGGAGGCGATGCGAGCCAAGCTAGGCTCCGCCGCTGCCAATGCGGTCACTCACCACGGCTTCTTCATCGGGGCGACCCCTGACAATCTCGAGGAGCTGCAAGCGGCTGTCGGGACTGCTGATGAGCCGAGTCCGAGGGAAGGCGTCTGTGGCATCAAGGTCTTCATGGGAAGCAGCACTGGCGACCTGCTGGTTGACGAGCAACCAGCACTGGAGAGGATCTTCTCGCAGACCGCCGGCGTCATCGCCGTTCATGCGGAGGACGAAGGCAGGCTCAACGAACGCCGACCGGACTACGAAGGACGGGGGGATGTTGCCGCGCATGCGGAGTGGCGTGATAGCGAAACTGCGCTCATCGCCACTCAGCGAGCCTCGAATCTCGCGAGCGATCACAATCACCGCCTCCACATTCTTCATCTGACCAGCGCTATGGAGGCCGACTGGCTTGCGGGCAACAAAAGCGGTCTTGTCACTACTGAAGTATGTCCACAGCATCTGACCTTCGATCAGGACGACGTGTTAGAGCGCGGTACTCGCTTGATCATGAACCCACCCATCCGCTACAGCGAGGACCGTGACGCGCTGTGGAGGAGGCTGAAGGACGGGACGATAGACTGCATCGCCACAGACCACGCCCCCCATACATTGGAGAACAAGTACCTGGGCTTTCCCATGGCTCATTCCGGCATGCCTGGTGTGGAGACCTCGCTTCCCGTGATGCTGACACACGCCGCTGATGGCAAGTGCTCGATTCCCGACGTCGTGCGATGGATGTGCGAAGGACCTGCCGGGGTATACGGGATTCAGGGCAAGGGCCAACTGCAAGAGGGCATGGACGCTGACCTGGTACTCGTGGACATGGAATCGAGGCGGTCGATCTCGGATGCGGACACATGGACCCGCGTAGGGTGGACGGCGTACGAGGGGATCCCCCTCACTGGCTGGCCCGTGTGCACCGTCGTTGACGGGACCATCGTGCACAGCCGAACAGGCGATGGCCCCAAGCGAGGGGAAATCGTGGCCGAGCCTGGTTCGGTCGGCAGGGCTCTGCGCTTCGCTTGAGGATCAGGCTTCGTCGTCAGCGGGTTCGTCTTCGGTGCTGGAGGGCTCTACGGCCTCTCCGTCCACGGCGTCCACAATCTGAGGTTCCCCGAAATAGTAAGAATCGGGCTCGTTTCCAGGTATCTCCAGCTCCACCATCAACTGCAGGTCGTCGGTACGATGGACTGTGGCACCAGCCGCCGAGAATGCGTACACGTAGTCCCCCATGAAGATCGAGCGGCGTATGCTGGTAGTACCTGACCACCAAGAGGACAGGCCGTCCTCGTTGTAGAACCCGGAGTGCTCGACGTCTCCGTGAGTCGAGAGAGTGCCGTTCTCAGCGTCCACGTTGATCATCTTGAGCATCGAGACGAACTGGTATCCGGAAAACGAGTAGACCCTGCCGTCGATCTCGATCTCGTCGTACACGTACCTATGTGTGGATAGAGGCACTGCCAGGAGTGACTCAGGTGCCCAGTAGGTGAAGGCCTTGTGCTCGTAGGTGGCCTCGGAGTATGACCACGACCAGCCGCAGGAGCGGATGTCCTCACAGTTATCATCGGCGTAAGCCGGCGTCAACGGGAGGGTGTCGGAGAGGGTGGGATTGCTGGTGTCGCTGACGTCGAACAGGGAGACTTGGGTCGTGGACCAGTCTAGGCCCTCCCCACCCTCCCCACCAGCTATACCAATCGTGAGCAGGGTATTGTCGTCTACGGGATGGATGTAGGTTGACACTCCTGGCACCTCGAGCTCGCCCAAGACCGTGGGGTCGGTCGGATCGGACAGGTCGAGGACCCAAAGTGGGTCCATGTTCATGAAAGTCACGAGGTACCCGCGTTCGCCAACGAAGCGAGCGCTCCAGATGGTCTCGCCCTCGGCGATGCCCCCGATGAAGCCAACCTGGGAGAGCAGTCCCTCGTCATTGTCCTGCAGGATGGTCACCTGATTGCTGGGGCCGGTCCATATCGGCTCGCCGTTCTCGTCCAGCTCGGCAGAAAGCCACCATCTCCCCCAAAGGTCGGAGGTAGAGGCCACCCTGATCGAGCCCTCGTACTCGCTCATGGAGAACTGATCTTGCACTGTGCCGTTCACCCGTCCCGAAGCGGAGTAGGTGGTGTGGTTGGCATCGCTGATGTCGAAGGAGTGGATATTTGTCGCGTCATCCCAGCCCGAGTTCCGCCAGAACCACCACCAGTCGTTAGCGGGTTCTGCGAGAACCAAGGTGTCCTGTGAGGCGTATACGTGAGCCCACGTGGAGGTGATGTGATCGACCTCGAGCGAAACGTCGTCACTGAGCATCTGAATGGTCATGATGGTGGTGAACCCACGGCCAGCGCTGTCGGCGCTGGCTGAGAACTCGGCGCATTGCTCGTATGTGAGCGGGTGCATCTTGAGCTCGCTATCGCTCATCTCGTAAATGTGCGGCACGAAGTCGTCTAGGGTTAGAGCTGCAATGGCCTGCTCGTTGTGCAGGATGGTCGCGTTCATGCTCTCGTTCCACATGTCCATCCTCTTGTCGATATCGTCCTCAGCCCAGTAATCAGAGGTTAGTTCGACCCAAGTCCGGATCCCATCGAAGTACGTCCACAGGTGCGTTACCGAGCGAACAGTGCCGTCCACCATCCTAGCGGTGTGGTAATCGCCCTCGATATACAGCTCCCTCTCAATGCTGGGAGCGGTGCGGTCAGTGATGTCGACGACTGTGTACTTCACGAGGTTCTGGACTCGCATGTACGTGTACGAGTAGTCCTCCTCCCCCTTCTCCGAAGTGACCGTGACCTCCTCTGCCATGACATTCCTAAGTTCGCTGTCATCGGGCAGGCTCCAGTAGTAGATCGAGGAGGCGATGACCAATCGGTCACCGTCAATCATCATCTGGGTGGGATTTCCCTCGATGGTGAGGTTTGACTCGAGTGTCAGGTTGCCGAACTCGGGAACCCCCATTATCAGCAGCAATTGCCCGTTCAACATGTAGATGTGGTAGCCATCTGTCTTGAGGAAGTCCGCCTCGTCGACCCCTGCCTCCTGGTTGTTCGTCCCAGAGAACTCTCCCTCACGCGAACTGGTCGCCTCGCTGCCTGACTGGGATGCCGCAGAATCGTCAGCTGCCATCTCGGCCACAGGAACGCCGCCGTCGAATGCGATGTCCTCGACCCAGATTCCGGTCCTCCAAGGCTCAGTGACCCAATGCCAGTAGCTTTCCTGGTCTAAGGAGACGATCATCTCCTCGTAGACGGCCCGCTGCAGATCCTCGAGGAGGGTATCGCAGGCATCGTAGCTGTGCAGGCCTGGGGAGGAGCGCGCGCGCTCGGGCATCTCCAGTTGCGGGTAGTCGCCCTCGAAGGCGTCTATCGTCTGGCCGATGTCCTCGATGATCTCATCGACGGTCTCGAGGCATCCTGCGCTCAGCAGCACGACAAGAATGAGCATCGCGTTAGTGGTTCGGTTGTCCATGGAACTGGGGACAATCGCGCCCCATATCAAGCGGTTGGTATGATGATTGGACAAATAGGGCTCATCATCTGGACTCAAGTTGCCGCCTCGGAACCCGAAACACTGAGGGAAGACAGTAGAGCCAACTGGCCTACCTCGGAGAGTCTCCAAGGTGGACGTCGCGCTTCGGTGGCCGCCTCCACCATTCCAGCGTTGCGTAATTCCCTAATGTGATGACTCAAGAGTTGTCGTGAAATCTCCATTTTCTTCCTGACTTCGGTGCCAGAAATCCCAACGTTGCCAGAATTGGCGATGGTCTCCAGTATCGCGAGGCGCGTTCCAATGATGGGGTTCCTGATTCTGCCGACCTCTTCGCGAGAAAGGGAAGCGATGGCATAGCGTCGGAGTTTTCCATCCCTCCAGGAAATGATCTCGCCCTGAGATTCGAGCACATGCAAGTGGTACGCAGTGACTCCGTTGGCTAGTCCGAGTGCGTCCCTCATGGCCGAGAAGTGGATGCCGGCGTTGGCCTCGAGATATCCCAGGACGCGGCCCCTAGTCAGCAGGTCGTCGCCGTTTCCCCTCATTGCAAGCATCGGAGCCAATAGTGCAACGAGTACCGTTATGCGAATCGCCTCGGAAACAGTTGCCGCGACTGTGAGGAATCCGAGTGTTCCCGCTCCCCCAGCAATCAACCCGAACGACAGGTCCGAGAATGTGCTGGTGGAATCGTCGGATTCGACTTTTGGGTTCGGTGCTCGTGCCCCTTCCGCTTCATCGTCCGAATCCCCTGATTCAGTAGCCGTGGCACTATCGAAATTGAATTCATTTATTTCCTCCGAAAAGGAATCAGCCTCGTTGTTCTGGTGCAGCCAGCCTCCCGCAGCCAAGGAGGCGATTGCAAACAAAGTAAGTACACGCACAGCGGAAACGCCATTCATCGTGCCTCGGTAATTGCCTTCGCCTTTGATTGACATGGTTAGAAGATTTGACAATCCCAGTGAGTCACAATCCCAGTTCAGACGGATTTGGTCGGGGATGGGGGAGCTCGATTGCGATGGGGGAAATTGGCGCTGGCTCGTCCAGTTCCTCATTGTCACTCGTCGTCTCAACGTCAGCAGCAAGCTCACTGGTGACGAGGCATCGTGTACCGGCCAAGAAAATCAGCGCGGCAACCTGCAGGTCCAGTGTTTGGTCCATAAGACGATTATCATCGGCATTTGCGATTTAAGCGGATTGGTTGTATGGGTATTTCCTGCATCACGAAAATCCATTGACTGCGATAATGGTGCGGATAGCGGGAATTGAACCCGCGTTGGCAGGTTGGGAACCTGCAGTCATAACCCCTAGACCATATCCGCTAGGCATAGCGAGTGCGTGCAGGTAATTGAGCGCGACGGTGGCCCATCATCGACTTGATTGGTACCCCTGCCTATGTCCTTCTCCTAAGTGACTCGATGGCTGTGTCGGCGGCTCCTAGAGCCTCTAGGCAGTTCTGCAACTCCCCCCCACCCAAAGCCTGCTCAGCATCCGAGATGGCCTTCTCAGCCTCCATCCTGTCATTGTCACCGGGGCCGATGCCCGACGAGTCGAGCCGCTTCCTCAAGGTCAGCCAATCCTCCTGTAGGAAGTCCAGCATCTCCTTTGTTTCGTTGCGTTTAGATTCGAACGCGTCGAGGTCCGAGGTCAGGTTGGCCATAGACTCAGCGGCCTCGGACCACTTCCCCTCATCGGCCATCGATACCAGGGAATCAAGCCTCTCGTCCCATTCTGGCCTCGCCGCGCCCCCGGGGAGCCTTCCCTCGATCTGCTTCCTATGCCGGAGCGCTCTCTGGACCTCCTTCATGGCATCGGAGATCTGTCTGATCTCCCTCGAGATGCTGTTTGCTAGCCCCTTTGCCAAGGCCGCGTCCCCTGCTTCCATGGCCTCTTTGGCCACTGAGAGCCGTTCGATGCTCTCTACTGGAATGTAGCCCTCGACTGCGGCCAAGGCGTGTTCTGCATCGTCAATCGCCCTCGTTGCCCCCTCATGCACGTTCCCTATGCTATCCATGTGGGCACCGATGGAGGATACCATGGAGAGGGCTTCCTCGGGCTCCTCGTTGGCCATGGCCTCCCTAGCCAAACCAAGGATGGCCCGCACGCTCTCGACCATGTGCCCGCTCTCGTTGCCGATTGCAGCCTCTGCCTCGGTGATGGCATCGCTCGCAGCGCTCCAGTGCTCCTCAATATTACTCGCCTTGGCCTTGGCCGTTCGCAAGAGTTGCTCGGCCTCGCGGAGCGAGCCGTGCTCTGCCTCCCTCAGTGCGAGGTCGTAGAATCGCCTAGGGCCCTCCGGGACGTCGGATACGCGCTCTGCACGCTCGATGGCCTCCCTCACATCGTCACGGATTGCACCTAGGTCCTTGCTCAAAGCGAGGATGCGCTCTGCCTCGTGCTCTGCCTCTGCGAGCATCATCATCCCCCTCTCGGGATCGTCCCAGCCCTCCTCACGAGCTGCCTTGAGAAGCGAGGCAGGCTGCTGCATGCCGGGATTCCTAGACTGGAGCTCCAGCAGGCGCACCTCCGACTCCCTGAGGTGCACAGCGAAGGCCTTACGCTCGTCGTGAAGGTCGTCCTTGGTCAGCAGATCCGGGGCCATGGTGGCCAACGAGGGAACTACGACAATCGCCCATTCAACTGGATTGGATGTCGAAGATAGGATAGGGAGCGCGATACTGAGGCCGGCGAGGGAAGTCAGACCCCTCCAGCGCCGCGACTCGAGAGTCACGCCTAGAATCAACCGAGAAGATCGCCACAACGCCAAGACGACGACAAGCATGATTGCCAGAGGCAGCAATTCGGCGTCCTGACCATACTGAATCGCAGTGAAAGCAAGCAGAGGAGGCCATGAGACGTTCCCTGCAGTGGCGATTCTCGAGCGCTCCATCGGACCGAACTCTACCAGATCGGGCAGTAAGACCGCTGCCGAGAACATCAACACTACAGGCCCGAACCTCAACAACGAGTCGGACTCGCTACCCACAGATTCCAGCAGCCACCATGCTCCAGCAGCCACCAGCAGCAAGGTGCCTGCTAGGGCTGCTATCTCCACGCGTCTGCGGTGCTCTGCGATGACCCTATCGGGATAGTCCGGGAGCATGACCACGCTGTTTGGTGACTAAGAGGGGGTCAATAGGTATGCGGTGGGCTGAGCGATTCCCAAATCACTGATCTGCTGAAGATTTCCTAATGACATACAGTACGACAATGGTGAGCAGCAATACCGCAACCAAAGCGCCCGACTGGGGGCCCTCGGTCACTAGGATAACCTGATCAATGCTGTATTCCAACGGGATTTCACCATGGGTTTCGGCAATGGCGCTATCCCACTCGACCTTGAGACCTTCGAGGCTCTCGTTAACAAGGGCGAGTTCGAATTCGATGGTCGAAGCGGTCGCGCCGCCTTCCAGAGTGGCACCAGAGAATTCCTCGAACCTGCTGCAGTTGCCCCCGAAGCAAACCCTCGCGAAGGCCGGATCAGAGCCCTGATTCTCAATCTGGACTGTGTAGGTCATACTGCAAGGATAGCAACTACTGCCCCCTATGTCGGCCACTTCTGACAGGGACTGGTCGATGACTACGAGATGCGCACCCCTCATCGGGTGAACAATGAGGTCGTACGTCTCTGTCCTGGTGTTTCCAGAGGAATCGGTAGCCGATGCAGTCACCTCGTGATTACCGAGTCTGAGTAGTGAGGAGTTGGCCTCGAGGGTCTCGATGCTAGACCAATCACCATTGGTAATCAAGTCCGTGCCATCCATGGAGACCGTCCAAGTGAGGTTCTCAATGGAATCAAGGTCATCAAACGACTTCGAGAATATCAGTTGGAGCACGTCATTCTCGTGGATCTCGTCATCTGGCTTGAGCAGAGTGCGATTTACCATCACATCCATCATGATTGTCGGGGGGTTTGCATCCAAGACTCTGATTGCCCATTCTTGATAGGCGATGTTTCCTGCATCGTCTGAGAGTTGTAGGAGCATGCTGTACAAGGTGGGGACTCTGGACAGGTGCCTCTCGTCTATGCTGAGGTGGGCCCCATTCACGCCTGCACCCTGATTGGCGGTAAACTGGAATGTCTTCTGCTGGACGCCCAACTGCCTCCAACCCTCGGAGATATTGGTGAACAACTCCAGTTTTACGGGAAGTCCCATTTCATCGGAGCTGTTGACATCAAAAACCAATTCACTGCCGGCATCAACCTCGACGATGTACTCAGAGAGATCGTGCACTCGCTGTTCGGAGCCTGTGACGACCGATAGGACCCCGGTCCATTCCGGAAGGATGCCATCGATTCCGACGTTGTCGTTCCAGTACGAGGCCAAACCATGTGAGTCGGTGCATGATGCTACCACGCTAGCGACATCACCGTGGGAGAATCCATGATTAGAGGGGGAGAATTCGAACCATGGGTTCTGGAACATGGCAAGAATCGACTCGTCCTTGCTCACAGACCATTCTATGACTGGTGATTCCAAGGGTCCGTCGTTGCACGCAGCAGAGAACGACGAGTGGGTGTCGAGTGGGATTGAGGAGGATGTGGCTGGGAATCTCGATGCAGAAATCGAAGGCGGGAGATTCTCTCCGATGGTGATTCTAATATCGAAGGCCACGGGTGCAAGGGAGCGGTTTACGGTGAAATTCCTAGACTCACCGCTGAATATCTCGATCATCGGACTGAACTGAATCTCCCAATTCTCGGGGAGGTTGATACTGAGAGGAATCTCTTCGATGAGGGCACCGACTCTGGGGATGTCGAGAATCCTCATGGTCCGGCCGTCAGTCAGACCGGTCAGATTAGCTGATTCGGACCATCCCCACGTTCCATTGGAAGTATTGACTGGTCCAGTTTCAGGTGGTTCGACGGATACTTCGTTGCCCGAGGGTGCGCTCATTGGGGTATAGTCGAATGTGCAGCAACCGCCTGTTGAGGCATCGGTCCAATTCCTCGCCAAGGCTACCATGGCTGCGAAGTCGTCCGCCTCCGAGGAGTTCACCCAACCATCGGAGTCGCCCAAGTACAGGTCAATCTGCTCCCTGAGACCGAGGGATTGGTTCTCCAGCAGGTCCGTGCCATATTCATCGGAGACAGTAGCCTGAGCGAACCAGGTTGCTGACAATGATGAGCTTGCTGCAATGGGGGCGCTGAAGTTCAGGAATGACTGGCCTTGGACCGAGTCAGTCCCATTGTAGGAAGTTGGGTATTGGAGTGTCTCGGATTCGCTCAATGGTAGAGTTTTGGGGGCGGGGTCATGAGTCATCAGAACAGTCGATGAGATCAAAATGAAACACAGCGCAACGCAGATTTCGGCAGTGCGTTCCATCTCTTTCACCTATGACCCGTGCCATGGATGATTGTTGAGCCATCGAAATCGATTCCCAGTGGTAGGAGGCCACTGGCGGGACCCAGTTCTCGGGCGAGCGTCATCCTGAGGCTGGAATCCCCATGGACAAGCAGGAATCCTCC
>Ga0066849_10000128_pt1 | contig 26551 bp, 27 predicted proteins | sample ETNtaG_9_FD_65492 | JGI IMG/M metagenome (GOLD analysis project Ga0066849, IMG submission 65492) | Marine microbial and viral communities from oxygen minimum zone, Eastern Pacific Ocean - ETNP201406SV69 | ecosystem: Environmental > Aquatic > Marine > Oceanic | place: Pacific Ocean: Eastern... | reverse complement strand
GTATTCCGCTCAATGCTAGATGGATATTCAGAGGGCGATGGAGATGGGCAATTCAGATTTATCCGAGCTTCAGATATGATGGACTCTGGCAAGTATTGGGAGAGAGTTTTGAGATGTTCAAAAAATATGAGCCTGTCAAGGGTCAGAAGGACATTCAGTATCATGGGCAGAGACTCAGATTCCTCTGATCACGATCTCTCTGCCTTTTTCTACCCCGCACTCCAAGCTGCAGACATCTTCGAACTTGAGATTGACATTGCTTTTGGGGGGATGGATCAAAGAAAGGCACACATGTACATGCGAGAAGTTGCCGACAAGCACGATTGGGTAAAGGCGACCTGTATTCATACTCCGATGCTATCTGGCCTTAGGGGATCTTCCGGAAGAATGGAAAACTTCGATCACAAGATGTCTAAGTCCGATCCAAATAATGCAATTCTTCTACATGACAAACCAGAGGAAATTTCCAAGAAGATAAAGAAGGCATTCTTGGAGATTGGCAATCCCGAATCCCCCGTATTCGAAATCGCCAGGCATGTGGTAATCCCCAATCTGGGTGAGATCGTAGTTAGTCCCAAACCAGAGTTTGGCGAGCAGTCAAGGTGGGAAAATATTGATGATTTCGTAGAGGGGGTGAGTAGTGGCCACATCCATCCATTCGATGCCAAGATGGCAGTAGCCGCGGGAGTCACAAGGGTTCTAGAACCAATCTCGCATTACTTTTCCGATAGAGAGGGTTTGCTATCATCCATGGTCGAAATTACCGGCTAATCCCCGCCTTCACTTTAATCGCCTTCATTACTTGAGATAATGGATAGAACTCATAATGTAGTTCATGTCCGCGATACCGAGGAAGATAATATGGAAGACGTCGGCATCGATGATATTGCTCTACATTTCCCACGTCTTTATTTCGATATGCAGGACTTCGCCAAACTAAGAGGGGCGGATTTTGGCAAGCTCAACAAGGGTTTAGGCCTCTCTGCCATGGCAATTCCCGACGTTCATGAGGATACTGCTACCATGGGTGCCAATGCCGTTGCGAGACTAATTGATCGCAATGCTTTGGATCCATCTTCAATTGGGAGAATTTACCTTGGAACCGAATCCGCTCTCGATGGCGCCAAACCCACTGCAACTTACATCATGGACATGCTCGTACAGCGCTACTCACATAGGTTCGGAAAAGACTGTTTTAGGAATTGCGACGTCGTTGATATGACATTTGCTTGTATCGGGGCCGTCGATGCTATGCACAATACCCTTGATTGGGTCGCCCGAGGTGGTCTCGAAGAAGGAAGGACGGGCATTGTCGTATTTGCCGACAACGCGAAGTACGATCTTGGTTCATCAGGGGAATACACCCAAGGAGCGGGAGGAGGCGCAATACTAATCCGGCATAATCCCCGAATGATTTCAATTCCCGATATCTGGGGGGTGTCAACAATGCCAGTTCATGATTTCTTCAAACCACGAAGGGAGGTCGACACAAGAACTGTCATCGAGAATGTGATTGAATTAGCAGAAGAATCAGGCGAGAAAATAAAGTCTTCAAATCTAGTTGATAGGATTCTGAAGCTTTTACCTCGCTCAAGGAAGAAGAATGAAGTATTGTTCGAGAACGAGAAAATAATGATTCACAAGGACACCCCAGTATTCGATGGCCAGTTTTCTAATAGGTGCTACTCGGAATCAGTCAAGCAGGCATTCATCGACTTCCGTGCCAAGGCGATTTCATCTGAGAGGTATGATCCAGAAAATGATGAGATACTAACAAATCAGTGGAGTAGGATAATTGTTCATCTCCCTTATGCATTTCAGGGCAAGAGAATGTTCCCTGACGTTTTCCGCCACGACAGAAGGGACCTCCCAGTATGGGGTAAGATAACGGAAGAGATTGGCCCTGAGCCATTTCCCGATCAATTCCCTGATACTCCTGCAGGACTAGAGAATTTCGAGAAGGCAAACGATGAATACAGGAGGAAGATCTCAAAGACGGAGGAATTCCACGTCTTTGTCGAAGAAAGAATAGAGAAGGCACAGCGTGCTTCAAGTCTGATAGGGAATCAGTATACGGGATCAATTTTCCTAGCTTTGGTGTCAGCAATGGAATCCGATTACCTAGATGGCACAGAAATGGAAGGAAACTCGATTGGCTTATGCGGCTATGGATCCGGCGCCAAGGCAAAGGTCTTCGAAGGAATAGTCCAGCCGCAGTGGCGGGAAATCGCTTCCAGGTTCCATCTTTTCGAAAGGCTGTCGACAAGACATGCCATTAACAAGACAATCTACGAGGCCTTGCACAAGGGGAAGCGCAAGAGATCAGTGGTCAAACCCAATGGCGAATTCGCATTGGTTGGAATTAGTGGCAAGGGGGATTTAGAGGGCCAAAGGCGCTACCAGTGGGTAGATTTGGGGGCATGAAGCCCTCAGCACAGGATTTCACCTACGCATTCCACGAATCTCTCAACCTCGGCCATCGTATTGTAATGCAGGACTCCTGCTCTCAGAACTCCCTCTGGCTCTAGTCCAAGGGCCTCGGTCAGTTCCAAGGCATAGAAGTTTCCTGCCCATACAAATACTCCCTTCTCCGCCAGAGCTCTCCCTATTTCACTCGCAGTTTTACTTGGATGTGTGAATGAAACGGTTGGGGCCCTTTGACCAAAATTCTCCGGATTGGTGATGCCCCAGATCTTCAAACCATCTATCTCCAGCAGTCCATCAATCATTCTTGAACACAGAGCACCCTCATATGACTCAATAGCAGAATAAGCCGCAGAAAGGGCATCTTTTCTATCCAAATCTTGCTTGCCAGAAACCTCCCTTCCTATCCAAGAAATGTGATCAATTGCTGCTGTAGTTCCTGCCATCCCCTCGTGACTTTGCGTACCGGTCATCCACCTGAATGGAATCTCTTCCGAGGAAACTCTGAGCTTCGCGACAGGCAATTCCCTCATTCTGTCCGATTTTCCCCAAAGAATTCCTTGATGGGGGCCAAAGAACTTGTATGGGGAACAGAGCAAGAAATCACAACCCATCTCTTCGACATCAATTTGGTAATGGGGGGCATAATGAACGGCATCTACCACCACTTCCGCTCCTACTTCGTGCGCCTTTTCAACAATCATTTTGATATCATTTATTGTTCCAGAGAGGTTAGATGCAGCCCCCACTGCGACCAGTGCCGTCTTTTCGTTAATCACCTCATCTAGTGAACCCATGCTGAGTGTGCAGTCATCAGGATTAACATCCACTTTCCTCAATTTCGCACCCGACCAATCAGCTGCTAGAGACCACGGTCTTACGTTACCGTCATGATCAAGCCTCGTAACAACAACCTCATCTTCGCTCGTCCATGTCCTACTCAATGCACTGGCCAACTGTATGTTCAGGCTAGTCATATTTTGCCCGAATGCAACTCCCATTGGATCCTTCGCACCTAGAAAGTCCGATGCAGCATTCAATGCATCTTCTACAATCTTATCGGATTCTTCCGAAGTCGCAAAAGACATCCCTAGATTGGCATTATTGTGAAGCAGATATTCGCTAACGGACTCCGCGACACTTTTTGGTACCTGGCTGCCACCAGGGCCATCGAAGAAAATAGACCTTTGACCATTTACCCTTCTATCAAGGCCGGGAAATTCTCTCCTAATCTTGTCTATGGGGAAATCACTCAAAATAACACCTCATTTCGGAGAGATTGAGCGATTGATTACAATCCTTTGGACTTCTTGGGTTCCTTCATATATTTGGGTAATTTTTGCGTCTCTGAAGAATCTCTCCACTGGAAAATCTGTTGTGTATCCGTACCCGCCTAAAACTTGGACTGCCTTTTCAGCTACCCACATTGCAGTATCCCCTGCAAACAACTTTGCCATACTGGCCTCCGTGGTGTGCCTTTCTTCGCCGTTTTCGTAGTGTTGTTGCTTGGCCCAGGCAGCTTTGTAGACCATTAACCTAGAAGCTTCAATCCTTGTCGCCATGTCGGCCAAATAGTTGCCTATACTTTGGTGGTATGAAATTGGCTTGCCAAAAGTCTCCCTTTGGTGTGCATAATTCAAACTGGCCTCATACGCTCCTTGCGAAATTCCTAGAGCCTGCGCCGCTATTCCAATCCTTGAATTATCCAAGGCATTCATTGCTATGGGGAAGCCCTGCCCAGAACCTTTGAGTACATTTTCAACTGGGACCATACAGTTTTCCAGTAGTAGGGAGCACGTGTCACTGGAACGAATTCCCAATTTATCCTCCTTTTTCCCAACAGAGAATCCTTCGAAACACTTCTCGACAATGAATGCCGTTGTCCCCCCATGCCTCTTTTTTCCAAATTCAGGATGCCCCACATCTTTTGCAAAAAGGACGTAAATATCCGCACTATCTCCATTTGTTACCCACATCTTTTCACCATTTAGGACGTAAAAATTCCCCTCCTCGTCCAATTCCGCCCTGCATGTCATCGATGCAGCATCAGTACCGGCACCAGCTTCTGAGAGTGAATAAGCGCCAATTTCTTTACCTGCCAGTCTTGGGAGATACTTCTCTTTCTGCATTTCGTTGCCATGCAGTGCGATGGTCTTTGAGCAAAGACCAACATGCACGCAATACATCACGGAAAAGGACGGATCCACTCTGGACAGCTCTTCAATTATGATTGCCTCCGTCACATCATCAACTGGATTTCCGCCATACTCCTCTTCAATTGTAATTCCCTGCAAACCTAAGTCGCAGAACATTTCCCACTCATCCAAAGGTGCCCTCTGCTCCTTGTCCCTCACTAAACAAGTGGGAGCCAACTCCTTCTCTGCGAAATCCCTAACCATTTCTCGAATCATTTTCTGGTCATCATTTTCTGAAAACTCCATGTCCCTCGTACCATCGGGGGATGGCGATTGTAGTTAATACTCGTTGAATTATATCGAGCCTGCACAGACGAATAGTTGAAATTTACAACCACGCGCGCCGATGCGGTAATCTGTATGGAAGGGGACGATTATTTCGAATTCAGCATACCACATGACAGGAAATATACCCTTGATCATTTGTGGTTGCAGACTATGGAAGACAAAGATGATGACGCATTGGTGAAGATAGGGCTCAGTGAATTCATTATGGCTGAGTACGGGAGAGTAATAGAGGTTGTTTTGACCAAGCCAGAAGATGATACTGAGATCCACTCCGAAGGTGGCGAGGAATCCAGTGAGGACGGCGAAATACCTCAGCCCAAAAACTCCGGTGGCGACGAGTTAGGGATGGAAGATTTACTAATTACTGTTAGAACTTCCAACGATAGGGTCCTAATTAACGCCCCATTCCCATGTAAGATTTCAGACTTGAATGGCGATGTAGAAGACAACTCCGACCTAGTCAACGAAGATGCATACGGGGATGGTTGGTGCATGATCGTCAAACCATTTGAATGGGACGAAGACATGTTTCTAAATGAGCAAGAGTACATTGAACACATCAATGAGCTATGATCAAGGCCATGAAAGAGGCAACCAATCCTCTTGGGGCGTATCATCCCAGGGCAGGGAACTCAGGGCCTCTAGGACCTCATCAGCACTTTGTAGATCATTTTCTATCTGAATCCTATGCAACCATGCCTTAAGTCTGCCAAGCCTTTTTCCCGGTTCCAGACCAGTCACTTCAGCCAGCAGAACGCCGTTTACCAGCGGGGCGTTTCCCGACTTCAAATCAGCCACTGAATGTAGTGAGTCCGAGAAATTTGATACATCGTCACCAATTCCATGCCGATAATCTAGAAACTTCATTTGCCTTGAATTAGGTACGAACGACCTAAATCTCCTAATGCTAGATTCACTATTGTCTAAATCAGCATGCATTAGCCCATGCAGGAAAGAAACCAACCCAATCTCGTCGTTAGAAGCCCTCAGGCTATGTCTGAGGAAAGACCCAATTTCTTGACCACTCCTTCCATCATTACTACAAATTAGTGCAAGATTAACAATGTAGTCTTCGCACATCTTCGCATCTAAGTTCACCGATAGCCCGGGAAGCAAGGCCCCCAGGACACCGGATTCACTCATCTCTTTGACAATAAATATGCATTCTCTGGATGACAGTATTGCCCTCAGTTCGCTCCAAACCCTCTCCTTAGAAACCGAGTCAAGCATTCCAAGGTTTTTAGAAATGGCAGAAGTTAGACTTTCATCCATTATTCTTACTTTGTTAGGAGAAGATAGGAATCTGAAGGCCCTGATTACCCTCAAACCATCTTCAGAAATCCTGGCTTCCGCATCCCCAACAGCTCTGACAATCCCAGACTTCAGATCTACGATCCCATCGAATGGGTCAATCACTTCTCCATCCGAATTTATTGCCATGGCATTTATTGTGAAATCTCTCCTCGACAGGTCTTCATGGATGCTACCTCCAAAGCTGACATTGTCAGGCCTCCGACCATCCCCATAACCCCCATCCTTCCTGAGGGTGGTGACCTCCCAGATCTTCTCACTGCCTCCTGGGTCATCGAGCCTAACCCCAACAGTTCCAAAATTAGCACCTATGTCCAATGACCTAGGAAAGATATTCAGGACCTCTTTTGGCGTTAGTGTGGTTGCTATGTCCAAGTCACCCACTTCGACCCCAGACAATGAATCCCTCACCCAACCGCCTACGATCCAGGACTCACCATGCTCCCTCAGCCTTTCTAGGACGTAACTATCTTCAGTGTCGAGAAATCGCAGTAAGTCAGTCATTGGCAATTCATCCCGTCAACGCTAAGGGGGGCAGATATATTGAGTCACGGCTCTTGCGACCATCGTGCAAGTCGAATTGGTGCCAGTTGATTACCTTAGGCCCCATGAGAAAACAATCAGTGATAAGGTAGATGAATTGGAGAAGGTAACAAAGAGGTGGAAGGCATACGTTTTGCCTCTAGTCGTAGATAAGAATACATGTACAATTCTCGATGGGCATCACAGGCATCAAGTTGCAATTAGATTGGGGTTAAGCTGCTTGCCGTGCGTACTCGTGGACTATCTTGGTGATGAATCAATAGAACTGGACGTGTGGCCAAATTGTGGCAGGGAATCGATAACCAAGGAAGAGGTTCTGTCATTTAGCGAAAGTGGCACCCTGCTACCTCCAAAGACTAGCAGACATCGCCTTCCTGATTACCTACCACCAATAGCAATTCCACTTTCACGACTTTTGGAACCAGCTGAATGGGGGACAACGATATGATTCACGGAACCAAGTCATCGTGACCGCCAAATAGGCCGACAGACTCTTCTTCAGGCGAACCGGGTGATGCTATGTCCAGTGACAAATTTTCGAAAAACAAGGGCCACAAAGGCCCCAGCCAATCTATTTCTGACAAAAGAAGGTCTACAACGGGATGCTCCAAGATTTCTTCCTCAGAAGAGAACTCATCTATGGGGGGCAGGTCTCTGGGCATTTCTCTCAGTGAGATCACAAGTTCATTCAGTCGCCGCTTGGCCACCTCATCGATTTCGAAGATTTCGTCAATGAAATCTAATGAATCCTCTATGTGAAAAGATAATGAAACAGGTTCTAGTGGATTTAAGCCACTATCAGAGGCATCCACAGGGCTGAAGACGACCCCTCCAAGGTCAGTATCGAACCAACTCCCTCCTTGCATCTCCCGCTTTATCAACCTCTGGTGGATCCTTCCCCCAAATGGCCCCAAGACGAATCCCCCCTCTTGAACTAGGCCTTCTATTTCTTCAGGTACTTCCCTTATTGAACCAGTAATCAGAACCCTGTCTACCATATCATAGGCTCCTTCTTTGCTTTCACCATCCTCTCCCAGACTAACAATGCTAATTTCTCCCTTGCATTCAAAATCAGCGAGCCTCGCTTCTGTGTAGCCAATGACTTCTTCATTCGACTCAGCAATAACGACAGAGCCCCTTTCCCCAACGAGAAAATCAAGAAGAGCAGCCAAATAACCTCCTTTAGAGCCCAATATGACTATTTTTTGTCCCTCCTTGACCTCTAGGTGATGCAGTAGGGTAACTATCATGTGGGGCGCGGAAATTGTCCTAGATATGCCAGATTCCAACTCCATGAAAGGAACCGGCCTATCGCACCAAAAATCCTCCAAGTCAAAATCTGTGAATTGCGAGGGCTCTACGGACTCCATAGCACCCGAAATCTCTCTGTTTACCGGAATTCCCGCCTCCTTTAGCCTGCCAATCAAGTCAACCATCATACCCTTGTCCTCCTACCTCTATTGACCATAGAGGATTTGAATGCATTGCCCCTCGGACCTCTTGGGGTCCGTGGTCTAGGGGTTATGACGTTGCTCTTACAAAGCGAAGATCGCAGGTTCAATTCCTGCCGGACCCACCAATATTGTATTTTACGTCATTATTGACATTTTCTACAAGTGAAAAGGTCAATAGTAATGTCCACTACAGATTTACGTGGTCGATGAGGCTGCTGCACTCGCGTCGAGGCTTGCACACCGATTGAAAAAACGAGGTTGGACTATTTCCACCGCAGAATCATGTACAGGCGGTTTGCTGGCTTCACTGCTAACTGACATTTCAGGCGCAAGCTCATGGTTTTTGCAGGGTTGGGTGGTTTACACAAATGAATCCAAGTCCCGAGAACTAGGCGTAGCTAAGTCATCTTTCGAGGAGAGTGGCGAGGGTTCAGTTTCAAACAAGGTCGCCGTCCAAATGGCCCGAGGGGCAAGATACAAGTCTGGTTCCAATGTTTCCGTTGCAATCACTGGGATCGCTGGTCCTGCAGCAGCTGATTCCGATAAAGAAGTGGGGCGGGTCCACGTTGCAGTAATCGCCGAGGACTTCTTCCTAGCTAGAAGGATGGATTTTGGTGTGAATGATAGGCTGGACAACAAAAGGTCATTCGCATCATTTGCACTTAGATTAACTCTAGAGACTTTTGACCGGCTATCAAGTGAAGAAATCAAAAAGAGCTCAAGTAATAATAATCCATTAGACTCACCAAAAGAGGACAAATCCTCTGATGAAGGGCATAGTTCCGAGGAATGGGAAGGTGTGATCGCTTGGGACTCAGATGAGGATGCGATTTCGCTTTCACTTGACAAGGTGGATTTAGCATCACTTACTGATTGGGATGAATAATCCAAAATTGCAAACTTGGCAGACGATACCATCAAGGGCGGCCCATCTAGCTGGACATATGTGCATTCGGAGCCGTGGCAAGAAATCTGTCGAACGTTGGCCGAAGCCGGACTACTGGTTCAAGTCAGTGCAAGGGAAGGTATCGAAGCTTTGCCAAGTCTGGATCCATTAATCGAAGCAGCAAACTCCTCCGGTGTCAGGTTAATAGACTCAAAAGCAGTAGCCGAGCTTCTTTCTTTTTCCGTCGAAGCTCCAGAAAAAGACCACGGACTAACAAAGTCGCAGACAATATTTCATGACCGGGAAGAAAATCCCGTAATTGGAAGGAAAGTTGCCCCCATTACAAAGAACAAATGGTCTTCGAAACCACGGCCACATGGCGACTATGACTATCGATTGGATGATTTTCCTATGGATGCTAGTGATTTGGAGGGTTTTGTGGAAGTTCATTTTGATATCACCGGCGGATCAAAGACTGAAGGAAGCCTTTCAGACATGCAATCATGTTTTTCTAGTAGACTACAGAAAATTAGGAACTTGATGTTGGCAGCTGGAAGTTTACCGAGGAGGCCAATAAGAAACTCAGAGGCGTGGCGCAATCGTCAACGTTTCAACTCAAAAGAGAACGAGATCTCCATTGTTGGGCTGGTTAAGGATGTAAAGTGGACACGCACAGGAAAACTAAGTTTTGTCATTGAGGACGAATCAACTCAAATTGAATGCCTCCTCAATCCGCCATCTGATGCCTCCCCCCTGCATCCATCTCTAGATGGGCTAATGGTGGATGAGGTGATTGGTGCAAGTGGGTACTTCCTACCCGGCGAAAGGGACTCTCCTCTTTGGGTCAGGGACATACACAAGCCACCACTGGGGAATCACTCAAAGAACCAGTCCGGGCCGGATCAGGCAGTTTCTGCCGCTTTCCTATCGGATGTCCACTATGGCAGCAAGACATTCCTATCGTCCCAGTGGGGAAAAATGATTGATTGGTTCAATAACGACCCCCTTGCAAGAAAAATCAAGTATTTTGTTCTGAGCGGGGATGGTGTCGATGGTGTCGGCATCTATCCAGGCCAAGAGAGGCACCTTAGTGTCACAGACCTATTCAAACAATACAGCGAACTAGCTTCACTTCTGGCTGATATTCCTGATTGGATAGATGTGATAATGCTGCCAGGGAATCATGACGCAGTTCGCCCAGCAGAACCTCAACCAGCTTTGGATCCAGAGGTTCAGCAGGATTATTCGAACACGACTTTCGTCGGAAACCCCTGTGATTTCAGCCTCAATGGTGTTCGGGTGCTTTCTTATCACGGAAAGAGCATTGACGATTTTGTTGCCACTCTTCGTTCGGTTTCATACTCCAAGCCAGAAATGGCCATGAGGGCAATGCTGGAGAGAAGGCATCTCGCACCTTCATGGGGGGGAAAGACGCCGCTATCGCCAGAGCCAGAAGATAGGCTAGTCATCCCAGAAGTTCCAGATATTTTTGTCACAGGGCATGTTCATGGGCACTTTGTTGGGGACCACAAGGGTACAACATTGGTCCACAGTTCTACTTGGCAAGACCAGACTGATTTTCAGAGGATGCTGGGTTTCCAACCAAAACCTTGCATACTTACGGTGGTCAATCTTCACACATTCGCAACTGCTTCAATACCCTTCAATTAGGAAAAATTTCACCGGGGAACAACTTGGGCCATATTGACCTCAGATCCCTACCTTCAATAATGTCAACTTCCGCTTTCTCGAAATCCCTTCTGGAACTCTCCCTTATCGGATTGAAACCAATGAACTTCGAGTCGCCTATTCTCATCGAGAGATCGGTACCGGAATCTCCGACGCACACAATTTTGTTGGTTTCAAAGCCATTTATCTCTGCTAATTTATCGACCATTATCCCCTTCTGATGGGACCGGACTCTAACTGGGGCCCCTTCGACCAACCACCCATCATCATCCCAGACAAAACCATTTGCCGCCCAATCGTCCACTTTGAGCATATTAGCTATGGTTCCAACACAAAGATCGACACCGGACGAGACGATAGCGACAAAAACTCCCCTCTTCTGCAACTCAGTTACAACCTCCCTAGCACCATCCATTAATTTGGTTCCAGCGAAGCATCGCATTATGTCATCTCTGTGAATCATTCTCTGAACCCCCCTCCATCTTCCAATGTCCTCTTCTATGAACTCCTCCTCACTGACCTTGCCACTTAGGAACAATTCCAGGGTTCCAGAATTATCGGTTCCAAAGTTTTCGTGAATAGTCTCCCAAGTAGATCCGTTGTCTGCAAGAACCCCATCACAATCGAAGGCGACAGCTTGCAGCATTACTTACCCTAATAGCAAATCAATATTTAATTTGACAGGTGGTTTGATTTGATGTGCCACGACCGCCAAATTATGATTGAAAACGGAGATTCTCCCAGTGCGGTCAAGGTGAAGATGCTCTTTTTCGGACCTCTGGCTGAGAATATGGGCACTCGTCAGATTGAGATAGCACTAGATTTTGGAACCTCTGTCTCCGAATTAGCTGAAAGGTTCGAATTTGGGGAATTGTCAAAATCTGGGATTAATGTTGCAATAAACGGAGTTATTACAAAGGATTTTAACTTAATAATTGAAGATGGTTCAGAGATAGCTTTCCTCCCCCCTGTTTCTGGCGGATAGGGGAACTTCTACCGAAGCATTTGAACCATCAAACCCCTGCCTGACACCATGGCATTGGGCCCACAGGAGATGTTCTTTCTAGCAATTGTAGTGTTCTTCCTTTTCGGAGCGAAGAGGATTCCTGAATTAGCGAGAAACGTTGGACGCGCCAAGGGCGAATTCCAATTGGGGATCAAAGAGGCCAATGAAATGGCATCAATTAGCGATATGGATAGAGGCGGCATGACCGAAGATGTCGCTTCCGAACAAGAGTGATTAAACCCTAACTCTCCTCAGTTTCAAAGGCGAGCCACAGTGGGGGCAAACCCCCATATCTCCTCTTTTCGAGAAGGTCCCCGACGGCTGCTCTTGTGAATTGTCACACGCCACACAACTAATTTCCCAAGACCATATGCCTCTAATCCCGTCCGCATCAATCCCAAGCCATTCTAATCCAGATATGCCACACAAGTTTTGCAAGCGATAATCATCTGTGAGTAATGGGAAACCAAGCTCAATAGCGAGTGCAAATAGTCCGAGGTCAATAGAAGATAGGCCCGCCAAGTCTCCCGACTCTCGTGCAATCTCAGTGGCCGCAGATAACGACTTTTCACTAGGATCCGCCCAATTTACAAATACATCGACCATTTCCACCCTATCGGGGGCCAATCTCTCCAATTCTTTTCGCTGCCCCTCTAATGCGAAGCCCTCTGAAATCACCGATACCGGCACCGCCAATAGGGCACCCGTGTCCAGGATCATGCTGCCTTCCATGGCCTCGGATGGACGCCCCACACATAGAGTCAGGGATGGACCTCAATTGGGACCTTTTCAAGAAAGCGCTAAATTTACCCCTAGTGACGATCGACTATGCTAGAGCGCATAAGCGAGGCAGTAATCGATTGGGCCGATGGTTTCGGTCTATTGGGGCTGGCCCTTGTCTCATCTTCCGAAGCGGCCTTCCAACCCGTTCCTCCAGATTTGTTGGTCATCCCAATGTCAATTTCCGCAGATAGTACGTGGGAACTGCTCGCAATCTTCCTCGTTGTCTCGATTTCCAGCGTTATTGGTTCCCTAGGGGGTTATGCAATCGGCCTTTTTGGTGGCAGACCAATCCTACAAAAGATGGCAAAAAAATCATCGGTTTCAAAGTTAGAAGCACTCACAGAGAGATTCGGTGAAGCGGGTGTTTTCATCGCCGCAGTTTCCCCAATTCCGTACAAAGCCGTGGCTTGGGCGGCCGGTGCCGGTAGAATGAGTCCCAGATTATTCATCATTGCAGGATTATTTGGTCGCGGGATAAGATTCGGACTTGAGGTATTGGTGATAGGACTGTGGGGGGATGAATTCATCCGTGGCCTAGAGAGTCCCGTATTTTGGCTAATTTCTGGCCTAATAGCTCTTGCAGCTTTCATCCCACTTAGAAGATGGTGGGTAGATTTGGACTCTGACGATTCGGTGGAAGACAACTCCGAGTTATCGAACCGATTATGAGAGTCACTGGCTTCGCTCGCCCCAGCTCGTGTGGTGTAGTTCGGTCCATCATGCCGCCCTTTCGAGGCGGCGACCCGGGTTCAAATCCCGGCACGAGCACCAAATGCCATCACTCAACCTCAATTATTTTTGTAGGAATCATCCTTTCTGATGCCTGTTTGATCACTACCCTTGTCCACTTACTGGTGGGCGAAGGCATGGCAAGGATATGGCTCGCCGCGTTGAGAATTTTTTCTGTCAAGGTGTTCGGAGCCTCTGACCTCCCTCTATCTTTCAGACTCTTTGAGTAGTCCCCCCATTCTTCAGCGAAAACCGCAATTGGGATAATATTCGCGTCGGCCCATCTCTCTGCCATGTAGTCAACTCCGCTGGCCCCACCTACTATGACCAAATCCGGGTATCCGTTTTCTTCTGTCCACAACTCCACATTCTCCTCGAATTTTTCAAAATCATAGAATCTACTGGACCCCACTATTGCAAGATTGATTATCTCTCCATCCGAATTCAGGTCAAGGCTACCAAGACGATCGACCGTATCCTGTCCCGAGTACAGTTCCATAATGCTGTCAGGGAAGCTCTATTGAATAGCTGTTACCCATAATATCATTGTTTTTCGCACACACGACTTGATATTGTACCTCTTCTTGGGGTGTTCGGGGGGGTTGTAAACGAATCTAGATATAGACTCAATCAGACAGGAATTCCCCATTCTTGGTAGAAAGCTGCCAAACGGCAAACAGCTGGTTTATTTCGATAACGCCGCAACCTCGCAGAAGCCATTGTGCGTAATTGAGGCCATGTCTAGGTACTACACAGAGTACAACTCTAATGCTCACAGGGCAAATCACACACTTGCTGATGAGGCTACAACTGCATTAGAGGGTGCCAGAGGCTCAATTTCACGATTCTTTGGAACTTCTCCTAAGCAAATGATCTATACCAGTGGGGCTACTGAGGCAATCAATCTCGTCGCTTACGGGTGGGCGCGTGCAAACTTATCCGATGGGGATGTGGTAGTCCTTACAGAAATGGAGCACCACGCCGATATAGTTCCCTGGCAGGAGTTATCCAAAGAGAAGGGCATAGAGGTACGTTACGTCCCAATCGACTTACAGTATTTCACCTTGGATATGGATGCATTCGAAGTAGCAGTCCAAGGGGCCTCTCTGGTTTGTGTTGTCCACACCAGTAACGTTCTTGGAATCAGGAATCCAATAGAAGAAATCGTTGAGTTATCCCATTCCGCAGGAGCTAGGGTTCTAGTTGATTGCGCCCAAGGGGCGCCTCACGAGATGATCAATTTCGACTTATCGAATATCGACTTCGCAGCGATTTCGGCCCACAAGATGGGAGGCCCAACAGGGATAGGGTGCTTGCTAGTCAGACTCGATGCAATGGTGCAAATGAGGCCATTCTTAACTGGTGGTTCTATGATCAAGAAGGTCAGCACAGAGGGATCTACTTTCCAAGAAGGGCACGCTATGTTTGAGACAGGGACCCCAAGAATAGCCGAGGCGATTGGCTGGGGGGCTGCAGTTGACTGGCTCGACCAATTCGAAATGACCGAAATCCATTCTCATGTAAATTCACTAGCAGCCCTTGCTGCTGAATTGATGGGCAATATACCAGGTATCACCGTCTTCGGCGATCCCCAGCGAAATGACAGCAGTGGTGCCGTATCATTCTTGCATGATTCTATCCAGTCACAGGACTTGGCACTATTGTTGGACGAGGGCGGATTTGCAGTAAGAACCGGACACCATTGTGCACAACCGCTAATGGATGCCATGGGCGTTCCTTCAACAAACAGAGCATCATTTTGGGTTTACAATACATCCGAAGAGGTAAGCTCGTTCGCCAAGCATCTTTCTGAAGTGGTTTCAAGGTTCTCATAATTCGTCATATTCAAGTTATGCAGCCATTACGAATAAATATGACAGAGAGGGGGGATTGGCCCCAGCATCTCGACTCAATTGTCGAAGAGTTTTCCGGGTGTTTCGACTCAATGGAGCGGTATGAACTACTTTTCCAATATGCCAAATCACACCCATCCCCCCTCCCTCAAGAAGATTGGACCGAAGAAAATCAAGTCCATGGTTGTCAATCACGGGCGCATATTGAGTGCTCAGTTTCCGAAAAGGGGCAATTCATTCTCAGGGGCGGCGCCGACGCCCAAATTGTACAGGGGCTAATGGCAATTACCTCAATAGCCGTAAATGGGATGCATCCGAAAGAAGTGAGGCAAATGACTCCAGACTTCGCAGATGCTATGGGAATCCGCTCATCACTGACCCCAAGCAGGGCAAATGGCTTCCTAAATATGTTCAATAGTGTTAGGGAAGAGGCAGGAAAATTGGAGGTAAAGTAATTGTCATCCGCCGAAGCAGTGTTGGAAAAATTGGGGGAAGTGGAAGATCCAGAATTGAAGATCTCAGTAGTCGAACTCGGATTAATTTACGATGTCCGCATAGACGGCAAACACGTCGAGATCGATATGACATTGACTAGTCCCGGGTGCCCAGTTGCACCAGAGATAATGGCCGCAGTACATCGATCAGCACTATCTGCTGATGGACTAAGCAGCGCTCATGTTAACTTGACATTTTCCCCTCCATGGGATCCCAGAGTACATGCATCAGACGATGCCAAGTTTGAGATGGGAATTTTCGATTAAACTCGTTTCTCTGCAGCCAATACGGTATTTTCCATCAGCATTGCAATTGTCATTGGTCCAACGCCCCCTGGAACTGGGGTGACCCATCCTGCTACGTCAATTACTCCTGGTTCGAAATCACCAGCAATCTTGCCATCCGGCCCCCTTGAGATTCCAACATCAATCAAGAAAGACCCGGGTTTGATCCAATCAGCCTTGACAAATCCTGCTACACCTATTGCTGAAACTACTATGTCCGCTTCCTTGCATAATGGGCCAATTTCAGGAGTCATTGAATGAGCTATTGTAACTGTAGCATCTGCCCCTCTTCGTGCTAACATCAATGACATTGGCATGCCAACTATCCTTGAACGACCAATGACTAGCGCCCTCTTACCCTTGATATCAGCTCCGCTGATCTCTAGGATCCTCATCACTCCCGAAGGGGTGCACGGCACAAGACCCCCCTTCCTGCCTTGCACCAGCGTTCCAAGATTCTCTGGGTGAAAACCATCCACGTCCTTGTTTTTTGCAATCCTTAATGCAATGTCATACTCGTTGATCTCTTTAGGAGCAGGACTCTGGACAAGGATTCCATGCACGGAGTCGTCCAAGTTCAAGTCATCAATTACCTTCGTTACATCTTCTAATGACGAAGATGCAGGGAGGTTAATTATGGAACTATTTATTCCACACCTAGAGCAAGCCTTCTCTTTGTTCCTAACGTATAATTGACTAGCTGGGTCATCACCGATAATGATCACAGTCAAGTGTGGCAATACTCCATTGGAATGTAATGCAGTGGTTCTTTCCTTTACCTGCCCTAGGATTTTGCCAGCCATGGCTTTGCCATCCAAAATCACTGCACCCATTGAGCCTCCGAGATATCGGCGGACTATGACCTTTAACGGGACTTTTTGGAGCCCCAGGAGGGATTCGAACCCCCGGCCGTCTGATTACAAATCAGATGCTCTACCGGGCTGAGCTACTGAGGCGCGATTATCGGCAGACATCTACCCACTTGAACCCTCACATTGTTTCATTATCAGTAGTAATGAAACGAACATACCCTAGCCCATTGGCATGTCAGGCCAAATTGGGAGTGGCCGGGGCATCTCGAATATCGTATTCGTTGCTTGGACCTGCATCGCCTTGGGAACGGGCATCGTATTCATCGATAGTTCACCCATTTCAATTTCCATAGCGGCACCATTTTCATTGGTGGGTATTTTCCTATTGCTGTATGCGATTGGTTGGGCAGAACCAAGGGGAATTAGTAGCTCAGAAGTCTCCAATTGGACCCCTGGTTCGTCCACCTTGCCCGATGCAGGTAGGCCAATGTACAGAATAGACACGACTCTGGAAGAACCCATTCGCACATCGATATTGTGCGGCCGTTGCTCCCACATTGAGTTGGTCTCCGGAACAAAACCAAACTCTTACTCGTGCGTGGCTTGCGGGACTCTATTGTGGGCAATGGAAGATGAGTGAACCCGTTGTTTCGGTAATCGTCAAGTGTCAGGGTCGGCTCCGAATGACGAGGGCGTATGTCAAAAATAGGCAACAATGAGAGGCGGATGCTCAAGGCAATGCTCTCCGATCCAGAGAGAATCTGGAAATTGGAAGAAATACTGGATTCTACAAAATGGGACGACCAAGTGCACGTGGCTGGATCTGGTAAAAATCTGCAAGAAGAAGGATTACTGGAAATAAATAAGATCAGGACCCGTCTTGTAAGTTTGGGGGGCAAGGGGGTACATGCCTTGGAGGGGGGCCTTCTGGAGGCCCGCTTGTGGGAATGGATATCGGAACAGAATCCCGATGGTCGCACCATGGCCGCATTGATCTCATCAGGATTCGAAAAACAGGAGACTGGACCTGGAATCGGACTATTGAAGGGGCTAGGGATTGAAATCAAATCGGGCAAATTTGTTTTCGACGACTCGCAGAAAATTTCCAATGCGATCAGCAAAAGGTCAGATTTTATTACCTCTCTTTCGGGTGAGTCACTGGAATACTCTTCCCTAGATCCGGAACTCATCGAGCATTTTTCCGCACGAGGGGATTTGATTGAGATTGAAGAAATTGTGTCAAGAACTTGGCATCTGACAAAGAAAGCCTATTCCATTGACGTTTCAGAATTATCAGAAGTCGAGACCATAGGTGAACTAACTCCAGAGATGTTGCAAACAGAGTCTTGGAAGGGGGCAGATTTCAAGCCCTTTGATGTGACTGCGCCAGCACCGATCCCCCACGGCGGTAGAAGGCATCCGATGCAGTCCTTGATAGAGAGGATCAGATCAGTTTTCTTGGAAATGGGCTTTTCAGAGATTGAAGGGGATTATGTACAATCGGCAGGTTGGAATATGGATGCACTGTATATCCCCCAGTCACATCCAGCTAGGACAATGCAAGACACATTCTATTTGAGTCAGCCAGAAGAAACGGAAGTCGAAGAAGAATTCCTTGAGCTATGGTCGAATGTGCATGAGCACGGGCATGACACAGGTAGCCGGGGTTGGGGGGGATCATTTGACAAGGATGAAGCAAAGAGGGCCTTGCTTCGAACACATACCACAGTCAACACAGTTCGCCACATTGCAATGAACCCCGAATCCCCATCTCGCGTCTTTGGAATTGGAAGGGTCTTCAGGCAAGAGACAATAGATAGAACCCATATGCCCGAATTTCATCAAATCGAAGGCATCATTCACGAACCGAATGCCAGCTTTCCAATGCTGATTACGACACTAAAGACATTCTATGCTAAGATGGGTTATCCTGATGTTCGCGTTCGACCTGCATACTTCCCTTATACAGAGCCAAGTGCCGAGGTAGATATTCTGTGGAGGGGTGAATGGCTAGAATTGGGGGGTTCAGGGATATTCAGACCTGAAGTAACGGAGCCACTTGGAACAGAATGGCCAGTTTGCGCATGGGGAATGGGATTGGAGCGTTTAGCAATGCTGATACTAGATTTGGATGATATTCGTCAACTATACCAGCCGGACTTAGAATTGCTCAGGAAGATGCCATTGTTGTGAATCATCTCACTATTCGTCTGCTAGCTCCTTTATGTCGTGCAGGAATTCATCCACGTCCCAGTTGGTCCCAGAGTAGTAAACTCTTTTCTTTCCAACTTTATCTATGATGAAAGTCACTGTTGTATGCCCAACTTCGTATTGTAACAATGACTCATCATGCGGTTCGGAAGATACGGAATGATTTTCGAGAGTATTATCCTCACTAGTCGAGCTTTCCGATGACCCTTTCTGGACACATGACAACCAATCTCCTTGCTTCCTTTCCCATCCATCGTCGCACATGCAATGCGCATATTTTCCCTGTCCCATTATCCAACCTCTCCCATCACAGTCCACCCCGTCCGGAAGGTTGCTTACATTTGCTCCACTAGCGACCCATGCAAGGTGGGTGTCGAGCCCAACACCGATAGACCCTGGATCGTTGCTCTCCTCATGAGTCCAAGTATCGTTCTCCGAGTCCCATGAGTATAAGTCCCAGGTCCAGGAATTATTGCTCGTCCAGTTGCCCACAATTCCCTTCTCGATATCATATTCAATTCCAGATTCATTGAATGCGAATTCTGCAAGTGAGGCCCCATCCACGAAGCACGAGCCATTCCATGGGTCAACGCACTTGGTGTTCGTAATAAATGTCGAATTATCTGGATTAAGTACTGCGAAGCGAACCATTGCATCCTCTGGGGGTAGGCTGTTAGCTATGTGGCTTGCATCAACCACTACATTCCAATCATCCCAAACCTGTTGAATTTCTGACCCCTTGTCATGAGTAAGATGGTCCCACTCATAACCCATGTTTGCAGTCCAATTGGATAGGTGTCCTACTGTGTCTCTCGCCGGGTCGATTGTTATCGAGATGACATTCACCGAATCATGGTATTGCCCTAGATTCTCATGGATGTAATCCAAGTTTGAGGAAATTGCAAGGCATACGTCAGGGCACGAGGTGTAGATAAATGCGACAACTACCACATCCCCCTCAAAATCAGACAAGCTGACATTGTCCCCATTCTGATTAATGAGGGTGAAATTTGGAGCGGTAGGGGGGTCTCTGTATTCACTACCAATCAGGTCAGGTCCACCACTTTCTAGACAACCGGGAAGCAGGATCACCACAGCCAAGAGGGTAGCAACAATTTCCCTTGGCATACCACTACGGAGAAAAACTCGCTTTTCACTCTTCTCTGAGTAGGCTCATTATGTCTTCAACTACCAGTTCAGGCACCCAATCTTTGTCTCCCCACCATACTCTTTGCTTCATTTCCCTGTCTACGATAATTGTGCCAGTTGTGTGGTCGACCCAGTAACCAAGTGGGTGGTGTTTAATGGTCAAATCCCCTTCTGGCTGCTGCGTTTCTTTTCCACAGCCGTTATCATCCACCTCTTCCCCTTCAGGAGTGTCCCTGCAAGTATCGAAACCATCCGCGACACCATCTTGGTCTTCATCCGTGTCATATGTGGCCAGTCCGACATCGAAATTTTGCCAGATAGGCTTTAGGTCATCGAGGCTCCCTGTCAGATGCGGCCAAGACAAACCCCTAGTTCCAGAGTAATTCTCCAGAACACTGGAGTTGTCAGTCCAAGGATCTACTGTGATGGTCAGGAATTCGACTTGGTCCCCATACAATTCACCAATCTCACCAGCAACGAAAGCCAGATTCGCACTCACAACAGGGCAGATGTCAGGGCATCTGGTGAATAGGAAAGCGATTACTACGACCTTACCTTCATACTCATTCATTGAGAAATAGTCGCCCTTCTCATCGATTAGTATGAAATCATTGACGGGAATGGCTGGAAAGATGTCTTCTCCGTAGAATAGGTCCTCCTCGTCCCCCAAGCATCCAGCAAAAGCCATATTCACAGCTAGAAATATCGCAGACAGAGATTTCCTAATCTTCATTTCTCAACCTCATTACCAATATGAAGGAAATTAACCCGCCAAGCAGCAAAAAACTTTCCCAACCGCCTTCGGACTTATTCTGCTGCGGATCACTACCAACATTCTCCATATTGAACTGAAATCCAGCGGGAGGGCCACTTTCGACATGCAAATCATTAGCGATGGTGACATTTAGGGTGTTCCAAAGTGCACCATCAGAGAAGATAGCGAATTCGTATTCACCGGCCACCCAATTTAGGGGGTCAATCCAAAATGAGCACTCATCCCTAATGGAGGATGAGTTGGAAGGCTCCGTCTCGCAGCGTTGATCAAGCTCTCCATCTCCGTCGATGTCAACACGTATTGTCCTGTTTGTATCGGCCACATTGTAGAAAATCACAGAGTCGTTTTGTATTATGTCTGCTTGTTTGGGCTCAATACTGGAGCCCCTCATAATTATCGCGTAGTTGTCGGCTCCATGGGCCGAGACAAATGGCACCATAGTGGCAATGGCAATAATTGCGATGACGCCAATTGATCGCATTTTTACCTCAGTCTTCTTCAAAATTCTCCCAGAGCGGGGGATAATCAAATAGTGGATCATAATCTTCGTCAAATTGAACTACGTATATCCCGCTGACCATTTCCGAAATGAATACGAAACCCCTTGGATCGTACTGCAGTCCCCAGTCAAAGGGAATCATGCAGGAGGCCCAGCAGTCCGCCATATCGTAACCCAAATCCACAGTTGGGTCATCAATCCAGTCAGGACCAGCCGGGAGGTAGTATCCTATCGTATGAGTCTCAGCTAACTCTTCTATGGCTTGAAAACCCCTGTCTGGTTCGGGGAAACCATTCTCCCAGACTGTCTCCTCCCAAATCCTTCCATGATCCGTCACCCATGAACCAGCATGATAGTGTGTCCAGTAAACATGCCCATTGGTCCCCGTGTCACCATTGTGGGGGCTGAAAATGTACCCATCTGGTATGTAATGCTGAGGGTGACTCGAACCATTTTCCAATGTGCCCTCCCCCGGTAGTCTCCATTTTGAAACTAGGAAAGGCATAGTTGGGTCGGTCGTGTCAATAGTCCAAACAAAACCAGAGTGATTGGCGTTACTGCCGTATTCTGGCGCAATGATAGTGTAGTGGCGCCAGTTTATCCCATAATCGGGGTCATCAGGGCCAGATCCACATTCTACCGGCCATTCGTTTTGAGGGTCATTTTGACTCGCCCCATTACAAATCAGATGGTCATATGGGACGGCGTAGTGTATGTTGTCATTCCCTTGGTTGGCATCTAGCCATTCCTCGGGCGACATATTCGCATGCCCGCCCCCATCCGGGCCATACCATCCATCTTCAGCGGTCGGGCAACCCAGCCATCTACCAACTTCTGGGGGCCAGGATAATCCAAGAGGGTCCGGAATGGTGGGTGGTTCACTAACGTCTACCAGTCTCAATCCCGCACCCCAATAAGAGGCGACTAGAAGCTTCTGCCCAGTTATGGGGTGTACGAAGTACACATGATCGTGATTGAAAATCGAACCACCACAAGTGGTTTCAGGCTCTGGTGTGTAACCACCCCACCTGATTATCTCACGGGTAGAATTCTGTTGCTCATCATTTTGGCCTGGCACGGGCATCCAAGATTCGAAACCCCTCGGAACATAGAACACCTGTGTCCCTTTGTAGAATGTCCCACTCTCCCCTTCAACCATTTCTGGGTAGGGGTCCGCCCCAAAGAGGAATAGGCTGCAATCCTCTGTCGGGTCAACGCCACCCCAGTCGCAGTAAACCGCTAGGTCTTGGTTATGAAATCCAGCAGGTGGGTTGTTCCACTCAGCCACCTTGACTGGGCTGGTTGTCTCACCGACATAGATTACATCCAGTCTGTTCATACCACTGTTTGCATCATCGTCATTTGGTATCGGATCCAGCTCGCTGTTCGTAAGCTCATGATTAACAAGAACCCAGTTATTGTCTTTTGTTACCTTTATGTCAATCATCCTGGCCACCTCGGCATAGTAAGTCGATAGAAGGCGGATGTCATTCGGCTTACTGATATCCAAGATCTCGAATTGGTTGTAGCTAGAAACATAGGCGTAGCAACCGCCAGACCCATCTGCATAAATCTCACAGTCCTCTTCGAAGTTGCCCTCTATGGCAATTTCAGAGTTGTCTCCCGGGGTTGGGGCTACATTTTTCCACTCGTCAAAGCAAGGCCTTCCAGCTGTATTGTCCAACTCCGGAGGGGGGTATTCCTCCCCATCACAATTCAGATTATGATAGTCGATAAGCTTGGCATTCGATGTGGAGAGCCTATGGGCAAGGAGATCATTATGTGAGTGATTCTCATTCTCTATCTCCATAACGGGATCGATCCACCCTGCGTCATCCGCAGAACCCTCGGATCCATCTCCAAAACCAAGACATCCAGATATGGGTGCGATTATAGTGAGCAAAGCCGTCATGAATGTCCACGACTTCACCATGGACGCCCGACAATCTATCCATTATCAAATTGCACCCCAATTGAGTGACAATCTAGCCAATGGGAATCTTTCCGTAGGGCGCATCCAAATCTAGCTGAACGATGTAAAGTCCTGTTGTGATGCAAGACAGGTAGGTGTACCCCTCATGGTATTCTGCAGCCCAAAGGAATGGAGTCCAGCCGAAGTCGTAGTACGAGCTGTCTAGGGGGGCCCCATCCGCCCCATGAGGTAGGTGATATCCGATCGTCGCACCCCCATGGGCATCCGATTTATTTCCATTCTCGAGCCCAGCCACCATTAGTGACTCGATATCAATTACCCAAAGTCCTGAGTGATAGCTACTCAGGTAAATCCTGCCATCCCAAGATCCCCCGTGGCTGTTGTCGGGCCTGTCGGATGAGCCAGTGCTGAATATATTGTGATCCGCATTGTGGGGGCTGAACAACAACCACTCTTCTCCACCGGGTATGAAATGGTGGTCAGCGAACGGAATCTCCCAACCATGGATGAGACGGGGCAGAAACCTGATATTTCCATTTACCAATTCGTAAGGAGTAGTGTCAAGGAGATAGCTCATACCAGTCCCAACTGTGGTCTCTAATACCTCTGTGGCGATGTATGTCATGTGCATCTCTCCTTCGGGGTATCCAATGTGCCTTGCATCTACCATTTCGTCAATCGGCTCAGCGTAATGGATATACGATGCCCGTCCGCCATTCTCATTTCCGGTCGTACCGCTATCGGGCTCCCCATCCCCATCGAAGTCTTCGAAGTCCATCCAGAGACCTACCTCCGGAGCCCTCCATTGGCAGCTTATTTGTGTGCCCAGCGTTGAAACACATCCCCCTGCGATGAACGCATATTCAATCGGAGAGTTCGTGGGGTGAGGTACGTCACTGACATCGAAAATTCTCAGTCCGGCCTCCCAGTAAGCCCCGTAAACGTAGGTTTTCCCATGCCTTGGATCATTGACATCATTGCTAGGCCAAGTCTGAACAGTCATATCGTGTATGTAGATCCACCCGCCTCTTGTGGTTTCCCATGAGACTTCAGCCTCACCGACCTTGATAATTCTAGGATCCTCGTCAGGGGCAACATCGAAGTTTAGATGCGCGATTGTAATCCCGCCACAGGCGTCCCCCTGGCCAATGTCGCATGCTTCATAGTCGGGATTGGCTACAAAGATGTACCATTCCCCATCTATCATATGCGTGTAGAGATTGTGCGGCCCACTGGGGTGATCTGCGTCGTACCAGGATCCCGCCCAGCCCGGATCAGTCTTGTCGGTGACATCAACGAGGGTAACAGTCACCTGTGCAGGGTCCTCCCATTCTCCTACATTGGGGTCAGCCGCACCCGGATCAACCAACTGGTTCTGAACGATAACATACTCTCTGTTGTTGTAGACTAGGTACTTCACATCTAGAACCTGAGTGTTCGGGTCGTAGTATACTCCGGTTACCGTGGTGTTCTCAGGATTGGTGACATCAACAATGTGCATCTCGCTCCATCCAGCTATGTACGCGTAGGTATTCCCATCTGGTGACTCCGCGACTTGCACCTCAGCATTACCGGGGGCAGTCAACTCATTGAATGAAACGGGAATGATGTTGTCGGTGTAGAGGATGTGCTGACTAGCATTCCTGTGATCATGCCCATCATCTTGTATCAAAGGATCGAGCATCAATCCGGACGACGAATCTCCCTCGTCCAAGCTATCTTTGGAAAGAAGGAATAGGGAAGCACCAGCTAGTAATACGAACATAGAAAGAGCGGAAGATAACAAAACCCGACTATTGCCCATATGGACGCCACCCCGCGGGTCATGTTGAAGCCATCGATTCCCCTCGGGGCCATGTGAGACTTCTCGTAATCGCAGCAACTTTGCTTCTGACTTGCTCGCTCGTAACCCCCTCGGCATCAGCCCATGATCAGAAGGAGCTGACAATACTTCTTGAGGAGGGCGGCCCCGTCCCCGAATCATTAGCCGCTGGGGTACTCGTCGAAACAGACTTCCTATTTTTCATCAACGTGGATAGACGAGAAAACTCCACTCACCGAGTACAGGTAGATGCAGACAATGATGGAAATTTCGATGGGCCAGACGACTTGTCAACTCAATGGCTACAAAACTCTTGTTCTACTGATGAAAATGGCTCCAAGACTGAAGATGATTGCATGGTGAATGAATTCTTTCTCCTTGCTCCAGAGAACGGTCTTTTGCCCGGAAATATATCTATGAGGCATCAAATAAAACTAGAATCTGAAACTACGAATAGCACATTTTATGTTTATTTTGGCCCCGATATCCATCCTTCAGTAGCAGAGCAGATTTCGCCAATCGACACCAGCTCACCTCCCACTAGTAAATTCGACAGCGTCCTCGTTTTTGTTCTTGTGATCTCTATTTTGGGCATTCTAATTACCGCTCAGAAGATCTCCAGATTAGACGAAGAAGAGTGACCAATCAACCATTCACTCAATAAATGCCTGTTCATCCCACACACTAGGGGGGCGCTTAGCTCAGCTTGGAAGAGCGTCTGGTTTGCAACCAGAAGGCCGGGGGTTCAAATCCCCCAGCGTCCACCATTTATCACCCATTATGAATACTCGTCAGAAGTAACCTATGTTCCTAGAAAGCAATGATTCAACCTCATCCTGGCTTATTCCCTTCCTTTTGCTATAGTCGCTAATTTGATCCTTGTCGACTCTTCCCACTGAGAAGTAGTAAGAGTCTGGATGTGAAAAGTAGAGGCCGCTTACGCTTGCAGCGGGGATTATGGAATTGCTACTAGTCAATTCCAAGCCTATTTCCTCCGCCCCTAGTATTTGGAAAGTCTTCCTCATCTCACTATGGTCCGGGCAGGCTGGATACCCATATGCAGGCCGAATGCTCCTGTAACTCTCATCAAGTATTTCTTCCATTGTTATTTCATTTGGATCGGGGAATCCCCATTCGTCCCTGACTTTCTTATGTAGAAACTCCGCATAAGCTTCAGCTAACCTATCTGCTAGCAATCCAACCATTATTGCGTTGTAATCGTCTCCTGACTCTTCAAAATCCCGTGCAATATCTTCCGCATTTATTCCTGCTGTAACAGCAAACATGCCAATGAAATCCTCTTTCCCGGAACTTTCTGGAGCAATGAAGTCTGAAAGGCATGCATATGGGGATTCGGCCCTGAATTGCTGCTGCCTGAGCATGTTTAGTCTCGTAATCTCTTTTCTTCCA
>Ga0066849_10000123_pt1 | contig 27180 bp, 20 predicted proteins | sample ETNtaG_9_FD_65492 | JGI IMG/M metagenome (GOLD analysis project Ga0066849, IMG submission 65492) | Marine microbial and viral communities from oxygen minimum zone, Eastern Pacific Ocean - ETNP201406SV69 | ecosystem: Environmental > Aquatic > Marine > Oceanic | place: Pacific Ocean: Eastern... | reverse complement strand
AAGGTCCCAAGCCCAGAAGTGAGTGAATCGAGCACCGATGCTCCATGTTTGTTCTTGACATCCACCGTTTTCGATGATGGTCACGTTGCCAGGTTCACCAGCAGGCGCACCGTTATCATCGGTCTTGAATGGATTGTTTCTTTGGAAAATTACGATGTCGATAGCATTATCGCCAGTAAACTCACCAACTTCAATGAACTGAACATTTGAGAATTCATCCCATTCAGCGTCACGGCTGGTGTTCTTTGAAACCCAAACGTCTTGGCGTTCACTAAAGTCGCCATTACCATCATTCCAAAGAATCGAAATGGTGTGAGTTCCGTCGGTTGCCATGGCCAAATCATTATGGCCATCACAATTGAAATCGCCGATAGCAACGTCATGTGGGTCACGGTTAGTGGTATACGAACGAGCCATTGACGCACTTGCTGTAGAAGCAATTGCAACAGTAGTCGAAAGTAACATCAGCATGACAAGGAACATGCTTAGGGCGCGGCTCTTGAGGTGGTGGTTCTTGGGAATCATCAACATCACTATTCTTCTCCAATCTCTGTTGCACTTTAATTCCTTTGCTTTCAAGTTCTTGTAACAATAATGCATACAGCCCTTCAGTGGCACTAATAGCACACTTAAATTGAGAAAAGAACAGTTTTCATCTCTTATTAGATAGGACGGGTATGATTTTCAGAATTTTCCTGCTAACCATCGAGGTGATGGGCCCCATCCTGTGGCGTCTCCACCGTGAACTTTGACAAGTTTTCCAGCAGTGAAAAGAGATTCAAGCCAAACCTCAAGTTTGGTGCCTTCTCTTCCACCTAATCTTTTACTAGCAATTTCTTCGATATCTTCTGTTTTCAAAGCGGTGATTCCATACTCGCGAACCACGAGATGGAGTAATTCTCGTAACCAAGCTTCAGCCATAGGGTCTACACTCATCGCACCTTGAACAGGTTGAGGAGGGTCCATTTCTTCCAACGTTGCCATCAGTTCGATTGGATCTGGGCGAAGAGGTGCTTCAAGGCCGAGTGACTCCAACTCTTCAGCGAGGTTTAATCGCCCAATAGGTCGACGGACAACAGGTATTCGAGATGGGTCGGGTGTAGGGCCCATATCCTCGGGCTTCTTGTTCACTGGAGCGTCGCTGTTTTCGTCAAATTCTTCATCATCCGTTGGTATTTTTATTCCTGAAGTATTTGTCGCTCGGACTTCTACAGCAATTGGCATTGTCCATCCAACGCCTTCTAATCCGAGTTCTCCGACCTGTTGCTTTACCCAAGAGGCTTCACCTTCAAGAAGAACTTGAACATCATGTTCATCTGAACGAAAGCGATAACGTACTTGTCCTCGGAGTTCAGCCATCATTCTCATTCCATTTTGTAAAAGGTATTCAAGTTAGTGCTGTAATATGCTCTCAAACTAATCTTGTTTCGCTAGTTGACGAAGAACAGTATGTAAAATTCCGCCGTTACGATAATATTCGACTTCAACTGGAGTATCAAGCCTCACTTGAGCTTGGAAGGTCAAATCTTTACCGTTTGGATGAACTGCTGTAATTGTTAGTATTTGCAGTGGTTGAACATCGTTTGAAACTGGAATCGAAAAGGATTCGGTGCCATCTAAACCAAGTGACTCATGTGTATCCCCGTCTACGAAGGTCAGTGGTAAAACACCCATTCCAACGAGATTTGAACGATGAATTCGTTCGAATGATGTCGCAATTACTGCTTTGACGCCAAGAAGGTATGTGCCTTTAGCGGCCCAGTCACGTGATGAACCTGTGCCATACTGACTTCCAGCAAGAACAACTTTTGCTCCGGCATACGAGTGGGCTGCATCATATACAGATACAATTTCACCAGTGTTGAAATCCACAGCATATCCTCCTTCGGTACCCGGTGCCATTTGATTGCGGATGCGTACATTTGCAAATGTTCCCCGCATCATAATTTCATGATTGCCTCTTCGGCTTCCAAAGGAGTTGAAGTCACCTTTCTCAATACCTCGTTCAACTAACCATTTCCCAGCAGGGCCATCCGCAGGGAATGCTCCAGCAGGAGAAATGTGGTCTGTTGTAATCGAGTCACCCAATTTCAACAACACTTTCGCATCGTCAATACTAGTAATGGGTTGGGGTTCTACGGAAAGTCCTGAGAAAAATGTAGGCAGGCGAATATAGGTTGAATCCGCTTGCCAAGGATAAAGAGGGCTCGGTTCCGAAGGGATACTATCCCATCGAGGTTCATTCATAGCATCAGCATAACGTTGACGGAACATCTCAGGTGTAATCACACTCAATGCCTCGGCTAATTGCTCATCACTTGGCCATAGATCACTCAGCATGACTGGTGTTCCATCATTTGAAAATCCCACTGGTTCAGTTGCCAAATCGACTTCTAAAGAACCTGCCAAAGCATATGCGACGACTAGAGGCGGGCTAGCAAGGTATGATGCCTTGACTTTTCCATGTACTCTGCCCTCAAAATTACGGTTTCCAGAAATGACGGAACCGACGATAAGACCCGCTTCATCAACAGCAGCCTCAATTTCTTCTGGAAGAGGGCCAGAATTACCAATACATGTGGTACAACCGTAACCAACAACATTGAACCCAAGTGCATTCAAATCTTCTTGGAGTCCCGATGCTTCGTAGTATTCAGTTACAACCCGACTGCCTGGGGCGAGTGAGGTTTTGACCCATGGCTTGACTTCAAGACCGTAAGCTCGTGCATTACGAGCAAGAAGCCCTGCTGCGAGCATAACGCCAGGATTTGAAGTGTTGGTACACGAGGTTATTGCTGCAATGACGACATCGCCATGGTTGAGGTCATAGGTTTGGCCATTTCGTTCAACAATCGCGCCATTTGAAAGTTGGTCAGGTGATAGTCCATGGCCTTGATGGCCAAGTTCAGAGGTGAGCGTTTCTGCGAAATGCTGTTTCATATTTGAGAGGTCGACGCGGTCTTGAGGACGTTTAGGGCCAGCAAGTGCAGGTTGAACAGTAGAAAGGTCAAGTTCCAAAGTATCAGTATATGATTTCTCAGCATCATCTGCGGAATACCACAAGCCTTGAGCCCGAGCATAGGCTTCGACTCCTGCAATCGCCTCTTCCTCTCTACCGCTTAAGCGGAGATATTCGAGGGTTCGTTCATCGACGGGGAAAAATCCGCATGTAGCACCATATTCTGGTGCCATGTTCGCAATAGTCGCCCGGTCCGCTAAAGTAAGAACTGACATTCCAGGTCCAAAGAATTCAACGAACTTTCCAACAACACCATGCTCACGAAGAATTTCAACGATTCGCAAAGTCATATCAGTCGCAGTAACACCGGGATTGAGCGCCCCAGTGAGACGCATACCAACAACATCAGGGGCAAGCATGTAGATGGGTTGGCCAAGCATGACCGCTTCAGCCTCAATTCCACCAACACCCCAGCCAAGAACTCCAAGGCCATTGATCATGGTTGTGTGTGAATCTGTCCCTACCAATGTATCAGCAAGCCAAATTCCGTTCTCTTGGCGTGCAACACTTGCCAAATATTCTAAATTCACTTGGTGAACAATTCCTCTTGACGGAGGAACTGCTTGGAAATTTGCCAAGGATTGTTGGCCCCATTTAAGGAATGTATAACGCTCCATATTTCGATGATATTCAATGTCAAGATTTAGTTGCAAAGCATCACTGTGACCTCCATCAACATCTACTTGCACCGAATGGTCGATGACTAAATCAACTGGCACTTGAGGATTGACTTTTTCCGGGTCACCGCCCATTTCGACCATCGCATCTCGAAGCGCTGCTAAATCAACGACAGCGGGAACACCGGTGAAATCTTGAAGAATAACTCGGGAAGGGCGGAAGGGGATTTCGCTTCTTTCACCGTTTGGAGTCCAACCAGCAATGTTTCTAATGTCTTCATCTCGAATCAAAAACCCATCGTTACCCCGAAGTGCACCCTCGAGCAAGATTCGAATCGAATATGGAAGAGATGTGGTGTCAATTCCATTCTCATCAAGCCCTTCAAGAGCAAAATATTCGCCTCCGACCGAGAGGGTTCGGCGAGCATTGTAAGGGTCGAGGGTCGTCATGGTTCAAGCCATACGGCTCTCGTCTATGAACAAAACCCCTCATAATGTTCTGAATGCCGAAGCATGTTTCAAATCTTAATTCACCAGAATTGGTACCAAGGTTCGTTTGAATCGCTACCTGAAATATATGCGCTCACAACTGTCACTGGATAGGTTGACAATTTGTTTTGATCAGTGCACGTATTTTCTCCAGACCCACAGCCAACCTGTGAGATTTGGTCAATCACTTCAATACCAGTTGTCTCAGAACCGTCAATTAGCCCTTTGTAAGCAAATCCAAAGGCAGTATATTGCCCATCAAGTGAATGGGCACCTGTGGAATCGACAAGATAAAATTGGGAGCCGGCTGAGTTTTCACTTTGAGAACGTGCAGCAGCAATGACGCCTGCATCATGCGTTTGACCGAATTCAGCCGGAATGACCCACTCGGTCATTTGATTTTCACACTCTGTAGATTCTGAAAACCCAGTACTTGCACAATACCCGAAGTATTTTCCAGCATGGCCACCAGTTCCATCGCGATTTTCAAAGTCGCCACCTTGAATCATAAATCCATCTACGATACGGTGGAAGATTGTATCATCATAACGCCCAGCATCTGTATTTGCTCGGAAACTTTCTGCATGCATTGGAGTTGTATCTTCAAACAATTGAATCCAAATAGTACCTTCATGGAATGCGCCGCTTGTATCGGTCCATGATAGTTCCATGATTACATCCCCAACAGAAACTTCTTTTGGTTGAGCTAAAATTCCAAGACCTGCTAAAATGATAATGAGGCTTGCAACGAATGCAAAGACCCCTGCAACAGTTGGGGTTCCATCATTGAGCAAACGAGGAATGACACTCTCACTAATGCCTTTATCTTGCATTTCATTGAGGATTCCATTGTACGCTGTATTGGATTGTTTGTCCTTTGGGTTCATCTGCACTGAATCACGAAGGAGAGATGCTGCTTTGCGATATTCAGATTTTGAATTAGTTCTTTGTGCAATTTTATGTGTTGCTTCTCCAGCAAGTCGTAGGGTTGTAGAATGCGAACCGGTTGGGTCCACTTCTCTCAAGGCAAGAAGAGCACCTTCTGGTTTCCCTTTGGTGGTCAATTTCTCCGCTTTAGTCCAAGCACTCTTTCGGCTCTCTTCAGAATTAAAAGGTGTCGTTTTGTCAACTTTTTCTGCAAGTGAAGTAGCCTTGCTTGCTTTGTCCGCCATGATGCGTCCACAGTGGTTGAGGTTTTGAGTCTCACTGTGGAAAAAATCATCACATCTTGTAGGGTGAAAGAGGAAGAAACCGGTGTGTTTTTCCGGATGTGTACATCAACATGTTCAAGGAGTGTATGCGAAACCGACTGTAAAGAGAGGCAAGTGTGGATTCACAGAATAAACTCTCAGGGGAAAACAATCAATGGACACCATTGCAAACGACTTCACCATAAACATCGCCACAGCAAACGGAACAGGTTCGCAATCCGCCAACCTCATTTTGCTGCAATCTCTATTTGAAATGGGAGTTCCAGTCAGTGGAAAAAATATGTTCCCGTCAAACATTTCCGGACTACCAACATGGTACATTGTCCGACTCTCAGACCATGGCTATCAAGCCCCAGGAAATCGGACACACATTCAAGTTCTTGTGAATCCTGCTACTTGGCATGAAGATTTAGAAAGTCTCGAGCCGGGCTCAGTTGTAATTTGGAACGAGAACGCAAAAATGGAAATGACACGAGATGATGTAATCTCCTATCCAGTTCCTATGTCCGCATTGGCAAGAAAAATCAATCCAAAAATTGCCAAATTGGTGACCAATATCATCTATGTCGGGGTCATGGCAGAAATTCTTGGTATAGATCAAGCGGAACTTGAAGCTGCCGTTGCTAAGCAATTCAAAGGAAAGACAAAGGCCATTGAACTTAACGTAACTGCGCTAGGTCTTGGCCGTGATTATTTCAAAGAAAACCTCTCAAAAAGCGACCCATATGTGGTCGAAAGGCGAGTCAATGACAAACCCCAATTCTTCATCGAAGGAAATGAAGCTGTTGCTCTGGGATGTATTTATGGAGGAGTACAATTACTTGCTTGGTATCCAATTACACCATCCTCATCTATTGCTGAAGGCATCATCAATTACATTCCGCAACTTCGAACCGATGAAGATGGAAACACGACATGTGCCGTAGTACAAGCAGAAGACGAACTCGCTGCTGCTGGAATGATTTTGGGTGCTGGATGGGCTGGTGGAAGAGGAATGACTGCCACTTCCGGGCCTGGAATTTCTCTTATGCAAGAATTCATTGGTTTGGGATATTTTGCTGAAATCCCATCCGTGTTTTGGGACGTCAACCGTGTTGGACCCTCTACTGGTTTGCCAACTCGAACGCAACAATCAGACATTACAATGTTGTACGAAGGAAGTCATGGTGACACCCAACATATTGTTTTGATTCCTGGAACAATTCAGGAATGCTTTGAATTTGGATGGCGTGCTTTCGATTATGCCGAGCGCTTCCAAACCCCTGTTTTTGGACTCAGTGACTTGGATTTGGGAATGAACCGTTGGGCGTGTGAAGGATTTGAATATCCCGACCAAGAAATGGACCGAGGCAAAGTTGTCCGAGACCGAGACGTGTTTGAGGCCTTCGAAGACTTTGGCCGATACCTCGATATCGATGGCGATGGCATTCCTTACCGCACTCTACCAGGTTCAGGCATGGACCCTATACTTTATCGAGGAACTGGGCACAATTCGAAAGGTGCTTATTCTGAGAAGCCTCACGATTATTATGAACTAATGCAACGATTAAAGCGTAAAATCGATGGCGCAAGAGATTTATTGCCAGCACCAATTCTTCGCGAAGAAACAGAATGTGAGATAGGAATCGTTTACCTAGGAAGTATGGAAACCACCATCCAAGAAATCGATGATATCCTAGAAGCCACCGGCATCAAAGTTAGTCAATGCCGAGTTCGTGCTCTTCCAATGCATAGTGAAGTTGAAAATTTCATTCGACGACACGAGATGACCATTATTTTAGAAATTAACCGTGATGGCCAGCTGTATGGCATCCTTAGAAAAGAACTGCCCAATGATTTGATTACTAAAGTACGTTCTGTTGCTTACAGTGATGGGATTCCACCCCGAGCAGGCATCTATGCTCAACGTATTCTTGACACCCTAAAGGAGGGAGAACTATGAGCGATACGCCAAAGAAACCTGCACGTGCAATAAAACTCAATGTTCTCAACGAGCCAAAGGATAGTTACACTGGAGGGAAATCCTCCCTTTGTCCTGGCTGTGGACACGACCAAATTTCAAATGTAATCATTAGCGCTGCATGGGAAAACGGCATTGAGCCACATCGAGTTGCAAAAATGTCTGGTATTGGTTGTTCATCAAAAACCCCTGCCTATTATTTGGGTCAATCTCACGGATTCAACACTGTTCATGGACGTATGCCATCAGTTACAACAGGTGCTTATACAATCAACAAGGATTTACTTTACATCGGTGTTTCCGGCGATGGCGATTCGGCTTCCATTGGAATCGGGCAATTGATTCACGCTATTCGCAGAAATATGGATATGCTTTACATTGTTGAAAATAACGGAGTTTATGGTTTGACGAAGGGGCAATATTCAGCAACCGCTGATATCGGCTCGAAAAAGAAAAAGGGTGCTCCAAACCAGACTCAACCGATTGATTTGTGCGCACTTGCAATCAACCTTGGTTGTACTTTTGTCGCGCGCTCATTCTCCGGTTCGAAGAAACAACTTGCTTCACTCATTAAGGCAGCAATGTCGCACAAAGGATTTGCACTCATCGATGTAATCAGTCCCTGTGTTACTTTCAACAACAACGATGAATCTATGCGTTCATATGGTTATGTCAAAGAAAATGAAATTACACTTCACATGACCGATTATATCCCTCACTTCAACCCTGTTGAAGAAGTAGAGGTTCCAGAAGGGCATTTCCGTGATATTACTTTGCACGATGGTTCTACCATTCGACTTGAAACTATTTCTGCAGAGCATGACCCCTCTAATGCAGTAGCAGCACTCGCTGCACTCCACAATGCTGAAACCGATAAGAAACACGTCACTGGCTTGTTATATTTCGACAGTTCCAAACCATCACTTGCTGAAGATTTAGGATTGGTCGATATTCCATTGGTTGATGTCCCAAATGAAGTATTACGTCCTCAAAAAGAAACACTTGACAAAATCAATGCTGCATTACATAGTTGAGGCAAACAGATGGAGAACAGGATATGGCAGCACCGTTGACATTCCTTGGATTTGGCATTTTTTGTGGATTGATTTTTGCAATGATTCGGTCTCGTTCTCGTAAAAAGCGGCGGCTATATGTTGCGGCTCGTCGAGAAAAGCATGCCCCTAAAACCACTGAAATTCCAACTCGTTTCACCTCATCGGGCAACCGGATAAAGATTTCAGAAAGGGTTCAGGAAAAGGTTGCTGAACAAAATAATCAATCTGCAGATACAGATGAATCGACCGAACAAACTTCACTTGGCACATCAAGCCGTCAAGTCGATGAATTATCGGGTGAAGAGCGAGAAGAATATGATGTTCGTGACCAGGCTCGAGATGAAAACCTCATTTCTCTGCGCCTCTTGGTAGAAGATTTATTTGACCCCGAGGATAATTCATTAGATGGAGATGATAATGAGTCATTTGAAGAGGAAGAAGAGGCTGAAGAGAACTATGAATCCTCTTCTATTGAACTGCGAAACACTTGGATTGAACAAAATGAAGAACCACTGAACGAACACGCTTCATTCGTAGAACAGGAAGAAATCGGCAGCGGTATCATGGTAATGGATTCTAGTGAGATCGTAAACGATGACATCGAAGAGCGCCTTGAACGCGAAGGTGGAAAAACTGGTGAAGTTCAAATTTCCTTGGCCTGGGATGATTTTAATGATTTGGACCTTCACATGTTCTGTCCCTCTGGAGAAAGAATTTATTTCAACAATAAGAAAAGTGAGTGTGGGGGCGAACTCGACGTCGATATGAATGTTCGACCAACAAGTAATAATGCGGTTGAAAATATCGTTTGGACTGAAAATGCACCTTTAGGAAAATACAAAGTGGGCGTTCATTTTTACAAACATCATCCCAAAGAAGACACGACACCCACATGTGTATTTCGGCTACGTGTTACGATTCATGGGGATGTTCGCGATTACTCAGGAAGTATTACGCACGGTCAAGCAATGCAAATGGTAACGAGTTTTACTCTAAATGACAAAGGCACACAAAATCAGTAAATTTTACCGGTCAGTGTCCTTAGAATTCTAGCAAAGAGGGACACATGAGGGCGTTCACTAAGTCCCAAACGCCAATCTAATTCATTTGCATTTTCATATGTGAGTAATTCTTCAAAGCCACCAATCCATTCATCATCAATGAAAATTTGTGGAATGGTTTTACTTCCATTCGTGCGAATATGGAATTCTGCATCGATTCGTTTCGACGAGCCGAGCTTCTTTTCGACATAGTTGACTTTTTTTGAATCCAACAAACGTTTTGCATTAACACAAGCGCCACAGCCACGATTGGTATACAACTCAACCTTCGCCATAATCGATGGTATAACTTCATTGTTTCAAAGCCTTTCATCGAAAGAAGCGGTGGTAGTCCCTCTCGGATTTGAACCGAGGTCGGAGGAACCAGAATCCTCCATGATGGACCGCTACACTAAGGGACTGTTAGTGGGCCCAATAGCCTTGGACTCTTCAATTCAACGGTATGGTTTTCCTCTATACAAGGGCGATGTAGCCTATTCTCTTTTCCAAAATCAAGGTCATAGAGTTACGAATCGAAAGAGAACTTTTGAGACGGCACTGATCATTAAAACAATCATGAACGAGCCGAGCGCCCAGCGTGCCCAAGGGCGGTCGGGCTTTTCAGCAGGCCAAGGGTCAATTCCCAAAGCCTCTGCTTCACGGACAAGTTCTGCAAGTTCTTGCAGTTCTTCCTCCACTGATTGTGCCGCCATGCATTGTGGCAGTTGGAGGACCTACATGAGATTCACGCATCACCAGAGGATGAGGAACAAAGCCTTGAAGGTCATGGCATGCAGCGAAATATATGAGTGAAGTCCCCGAAGGTCTGTCCTTTGACTCTTTGGAGCGACGACCGCCTAGGCCGACAGCAACCATAACAATGACTCGTGATGGAGCAGATAGCGTCGAAGTCTTGATTGGACTCAGGTCAGAAACCATGGCAGCGTTTCCAGGCTACTGGGCTTTTCCTGGGGGGGGGGTGTCACGCGTTGATGCAACTGCAGTTGAGAAACTCGCTGGTTTTGTAGGTTCAGAGGCTAAAGCCATGGCTTGTATTCTTCGAGAAATGAGTGAAGAATTGGGTCTTGCCCCATCGGATGATGGATTGGTAGCACTGCCTCTTGAAGTTCGTCAGCAAATCATTGCTGATAAAAGCAGATACTTGCCGCTTGCTCAACAAGGGTTAGTTCCTTTCAATACCGATTCTCTAAGTCTCTTAAGCCATCGAATTACGCCGCCGTTTGGCCCAGTACAGTTTGATAATGCGTTTTTACACCTACATGCTGGCGATGAGAAGAATGTACCTGAAATCGACCTTGAACCTCAAACTGAATTCACTCAAATTATGTGGGCAACACCTAATGAAATACTGCACAGATGGTCAAATCATGAAATAAAAGTGGCGCCTCCTGTTGTCACACTGTTGATGGAAATTGAAAGAACTCTCGAACGTAAAGAACGCAACATGAGAGAGGCTGCTCTCGATATAAGTCAACGATTACCGGGTCGCCGTTCAATTTTGTTCGCCCATGGCGTAGAGGTTGTACCTGTGAAAACAGCAACTCTCCCCCCTGCCGACCACACAAATTGCTACCTTGTTGGTGACCCTGAAGGCGATTTTATTTTGGTTGACCCTGCTTCACATCTACGTGAAGGAATGGAGGATGTGGCAAAAGCAGTTGAGCGCCACAAAGGACAACTAATCGCCATCATGTTTACTCATTCACATGGCGACCATGTCGGTGATATCGGTTTGTTGCGAGAAGCATTTGATGTCCCTATTTGGGGGAGCGAATATACCGCTCGTAGTGTCAAATGTGACCGAATTCTCACCGATGGTGAAACACTAGAACTAGGAAATCAAGCATGGCAAGTACTCATTACACCAGGTCACCATCCCGGTCATATCTGCTTACTTGGAGATGCAGGGCTCATCGCAGGCGACATGGTCGCTGGCATTGGCACTATCTTGATTCCACCACATACTGGCGATATGAATGTCTACATGGAACAACTTGAACGCTTGAAAAATCTCAAACCGCACCTGTTATTCCCGAGTCATGGACCGGTAATTGCTCTACCAATTCAAAAATTTGACCATTACCTCTCGCATCGCCAAGCACGCCATCAATCCGTCTATGAAGCGGTTAATTCTGGAATCGAAACTCTTTCTGCTATCGCAAGGGCTGCATATGCAGACACACCTGATGCGCATCCTGGGCTTGCTCTTGACCAAACACTCTCGCATCTCATGTCACATCAACGGTCTGGCACACTGGTTGAGCATTCTTCGAAGTGGTTCGTAAATGATACCAAACCTTAGAATGCATCCGTGAGCAGGCAAATATATGCCACGCAGAGTTGAGTTTACCAAAGCCGGTTCACCAAACACGATTCGGATTGCTGAGATGCCGTTACCTGTTCCTGAAACCGATGAAGTTCGAGTGAAGGTTGCTTTTGCTGGAATCAATTTTGCTGACCTTTTGATGCGATTGGGGTTCTATCAACCACGCCCTCCGTATCCATTCACTCCAGGCTATGAAATCAGTGGAATTATCGATGCAGTTGGCGGCGAGAATACAGGCTTTACCATTGGTCAGAGAGTCGTAGCAGCAATGTCTACAGGCGGCCAATCGAGCCATGTTATCGTCGACAAAAAACGTGTATTAGCCTTACCCGATGAAATTGAATTAGATGTCGCAGCAGCGATGCCAGTCACCTATCTTACCGCCCACCACATGTTGCATCACCTAGGCCATATGGGGAAAGATGATTCTGTATTGATTCACGGTGGTGCTGGAGGAGTAGGTACTGCTGCTCTGCAATTGTGCCAGTGGGCAGGTGTGACCAACGTATGGGCGACAGCCTCAGGCCCAAAAGCGGACATCATTCAATCACTGGGTGGCAGAGCAATAGACCGACATAACGAAGATTTTGTTGAGATTATCAAGCAAGAAACTGAAGGTGCTGGCGTCGACCATATTCTAGACCCCATCGGTGGTGAACACCTTACTCGCTCCCTTTCAGTACTCAAGGAAGGTGGAAGACTCTACACCTACGGAATGTCAGCTGTTGCACCAACTTCCAAACGTTCGATGCTTCGTAGTTTTTTGGCCTGGAGAAAAACTCCTGCATTCGACCCGCTTCGTTTAATGACACGAAATAGAGGTGTATTTGGCGTTCATATGGGTACATGGAAAGATGAAACAGTGATGCAAAAACAACTTCAACGAATCTTAGAAGGAATCATCAGCGGTGCACTCTCACCGGTCATTGATTCTGTTTTTGATGTAGAAAATGTGGCTGAGGCACATCAATATCTACACGATGCAAAAAACATTGGAAAGGTTCTACTTCGATTCAAGTGAGGATTGAAGAAGAGTCGCCCACAGGTCTGTAGGAGGCGAGAAGCATGAAAGCGGCAATGTCGGGCTTTGATTTACGTGCAGTTGCTCGTGAGTTGAATGAATTTTCAGGCGCCTATGTCAAGAAAGCCTACATGCCCCACTATGAGCAAATTGTCCTTCGAATCAATCCAAAAGGCATGGACCAATTCGACTTGGTACTCGTTCGTGGTGCACGAATCTACACTTCGAATCGTGACCGCCCAATGCCGATGACGCCGCCCCCTTTTGCCATGGTTCTTCGAAAACATCTGAAAAATGCACGTATGACAGGTGTTCGGCAACTTGGATTTGACCGAGTATTATGTTTTGATTTCGATACGAAATTTGGACAATACCACCTCTATGTTGAAGTATTCAGAGATGGAAATATCATTCTTACCGATGAAGAAGATACCATTATTCAACCACTCACTCATGCATCTTATGCAGGTCGTACTCTAAAGAAGGGAGTCACATATCAGCCTCCACCTGCTGCGATGGACCCGCATGAAATGGAATTAGAACAACTTGCTGAAATGTTTGCAACCTCAGACCGAGACCTTGTGTCAACACTTGGCGGAAAAGTAAACCTTGGAGGGACACATGCCAATGCGGTTTGTGCATTGGCAGGAATGGATGCGAACATCGACACACAGGTGGCGGATACTGAGAAAGTCCATGCTGCATTACAATCACTTCTCAGTGATTTGGAACAAAGCAATGAAGGATTTTTGCTTCTCAAATCTGACAAAGAAAATACCAATGAAGAACTCGAATCGGCGGCGAAAAGTCACGAACCAAATGGGAAAAGAGACCGCTTTTTCGAGCAATTTGCTTGTGAAGCGACACCGACTCTCTTGCCAAATCATGACCGATTTGTCAAAATCACATTCCCTTCTTTATGCCAAGCAGTCGATGCATGGAAAGGTGCTCATGACGCGATAGCGCTGGCACGACGGGAGGCCGAAAAGTTAGACATCGCAGCTCCCGGTCGCGGACATTCAACCGATGTTGAACGATTAGAACGTAGAAAGATACAGCAGGAGAAAGCATTGGAAGGATTCTCCACGAAAATAGAGAAGCAACAAATGCTTGGCCATCTCATACAAAACAACTGGACTCACATTGAAAGTTTACTTACTCAAGTTTCGTTAGCAGTTGAAGAAAAAGGGTGGAGTCAAGTCAAAAAGGATGCCAAGCAAATCCCTTGGATCATCTCATTGAATCCTGCACTACGTAATTTTGTAACTGTTTTACCAGATGAAAACAACGAACCAACAGGCCCTCAAGCCACCCTTAGTTTAGATGAAACTGTTCACCAAAACGCACAACGCCATTTTGAGGCTGCTCGAAAGCAAAAGGACAAAACAAAAGGTGCAGTTGAAGCCCTTGAGGAAACTCTTCTTCATTTACAACGCGCTAAAAAGAAGGAAATAAAGCAACAAGCAAGTGGTAAACTCAACAAAGTCAAACGAAGTAAACGTCTCTGGTTTGAAAATCACCGTTGGAGTATGATTAGTGGAGGGCATTTATTGGTCGGAGGAAAGGATGCGAAAGGTAACGATTCCATCGTTAAAAAGCACCTATCCGGTGCCGATATGTATCTGCATGCAGACTTGCACGGCGCTCCTAGTTGCAGTTTACGAGCAACCCAAGGTTTTGCTGCAGACCAACAGAAACCAGCACACATTCCAGATGATGTCCCAGCATTCCGATTGATTGACAAACTCACCGATGAAAAGATAACTTCTGAAAAACTCGAAGAAGCGGCGACTTTGGCTCTATGTTGGAGTCGTGCCTGGGCAGGAGGCGGAGCACACGGTACAGTGTATGCAGTCAAACCTGCTCAAGTCTCAAAAACTGCTCAAACAGGTGAATACGTCGGCAAGGGCGCATTCATTGTTCGGGGACAGCGTCAATGGTTCAAAGACCTCGATGTTCAACTTGGCATTGGTATTGTAGCCATCAATGGTGTTCCTCTCCTTATGGGAGGTTTGCCTGAGACTATTCGTTCATTTTGTCAACGCTATGCAATTCTACGGCCGGGTTTGGTCAAAAAAGAACAATTGGCAAACCGAATTTACAAGAATACGGGCTTGATTACTGATGATGTATTGCCTGTTTTACCAGGTGCTGCTGAAATTATCGAAGACTACGGAATATTTAGTCCAGCGAAAATTCAAACTCAAGAAGAAGAGTGAATTCAGTTGCGGTTTTTGCCGCCACCGCGATTGTAGCCGCCTTTCTTGCCGCTATATTTGCCACTTGATTGTGAATTTTGGCCACCACGGTAGCCTTTGCTTGATTTCTTAGTTGGTTTGTAATTCTGGCCTCGAGCTTCACCACGGTATCCACCGCTGTTTCCACCATCTGAATTACTTCGGCCACCGCCGCCGCCACGACCTCCGCCGCCACCTCGGCCTCCACCGCCGCCACGGCCTCCGCCGCCGCCACGGTATCCACCGCCGCCGCCACGGCCTCCGCCGCCACCACGGCCTCCGCCGCCACCACGGTATCCGCCGCCACCACGGCCTCCACCGCCACCACGGTATCCACCGCCGCCACGACGGCCTCCGCCGCCACCTCGGCCTCCACCGCCGCCACGGTATCCACCGCCGCCGCCGTTTCGTTGGCTATAGTGACCATTTCGGCCACCAGAATCATTGCGATTGGAGCGTGGACGACGCTCTGCTGCGATATATTCGACTTCAAATTCAGGCAATACTGAGAATTCAGGAGGTTCAAAATCTACACGAATTCCAACTTCTCGCTGAATCTTTCCAAATTGTTTTTTCTGAGGTTTTTGAACCAAAGAGATGACGATACCTGTGGCTCCTCCACGTGCAGTTCGCCCACTTCGGTGCTTGTATGCCTTACCGTTTTCTGGAGGGTCATAATGGATAACACAGTTGACACCTTCGACATCGATACCTCGTGCAGCGACATCGGTTGCGATGAGCGCCATACATTCTCCATGTTGGAAACGTGACATTGCAGCGTCTCTTTGGCGTTGAGATAATCCTCCGTGAAGGGTTTCAATCGCCATTCCATCATACTGCATTTCATCTCCAACCCGATCGACACCATTTCGAGTTCGGCAAAAGATGATTGTTCGACCACATTTTCGAATGATCTCAGATGAAATAGCTGATTTTTTGGAGTTCGGCATTAGCCAAAAATAATGTGTCATGCTTTCCATTGTAACTTCTTTTGGTCCCACTTCAATGGTAACAGGGTTGGTCTGATAATCTCTCACCAAGTCAGCAACTTCATCATCTAAAGTTGCGCTGAATAAGATTGTTTGACGGTCAGATTTACACTTGTCAAGAATTTTGCAAACTGGCTCCATGAAACCCATGTCAGCCATTCTATCTGCTTCATCCAGAACAACGACACCAACATCTTGCAGAGAAACCGCCCCACGGTCAATCATATCAATCAATCGACCAGGGCAAGCGACAAGAATGTCAACACCTTGGTCAAGGGCTCGAAATTGCTTATTGTATGAACTCCCACCATACATTGCTAAGACGTACAGTTGAAGTTCGTAGGCAAGTGGGTCAAGAACTTTGTAAATCTGCTCTGCCAACTCTCGAGTTGGAGTAAGAATGAGCGAGGTTGGACGACGTGGTTCGGCTTCCTCAGTTCGTGAAAGCAACGGTAGACCGAATGCAAGTGTTTTTCCAGAACCTGTTGGCGCTCTACAACAAACATCTCGTCCAAGCATACCATCTGGAATGGATTCACGTTGAACTTCAAATGGTTCAAGAATCCCTTGCTTTTTTAGGACTTCAATCAAAATAGGCTCAACGCCAAGATCTTCGAACGACACCATGAGCCTACCCCATTTGGTGGCCGTTGCCCTACCCTATTTGATACCCACAGTCGGAATAACGGTTTTTTTGGGGTCTCAACAGTCGCTTCAAGAACGCCGAACTAGCATAGCAACAGCGTTGCCACCACCCAAACAAAGCGTAACTATTCCAGAACTTGCATCGCACCGACGCATTACCCCAAGCATAGTAATCAGGCACCGAGTACCACTTGAACCAAGTGGATGGCCAAGACTTACTGCCCCGCCATGAAGATTAAATCGGTCTTCAGGAATGTTCAGTTCTTGTGCCACAGCACAAGATGCTGAAGCAAAGGCTTCGTTATGCTCATAAATGTCAACATCCAAAACTTCGAGTTGATTGCGTTCCAAGAGCATTTTTACTGCCGGTATCGGGGCACTCATGACACGTTCTGGCTCAACTCCACTGGTGCAATAATCCTCGATGTAGGCAATGATTTCCCAGCCCTGTTGCTGAGCGTATTCAGCGTTTGCAATTACAATTGCACTGGCTCCATCATTGAGTGTGCTAGCATTTCCAGCAGTAACTTGTCCTTCTTTTTGGAAGACTGGCCGCAGGTTTGAAAGCGATTCAACATCTGTTTTTGCACGAATGCCTTCGTCGAGAGAAAAGGTTACTGCTGGGCCTCGTCGCTGAGGAATTTCAATCGAAAATATTTCCCAATCAAACCAACCATTAGATTGTGCTTGAGCAGCCCTTTGATGACTTTGAGCAGCAAAGGTATCGGATTGAAGACGAGAGATTGAACATTCTTTGGCAATCGTTTCTCCCGTGTTGCCCATGTGAACATCATTGTATCCATCCCACAGGCCATCGTGAATCATTGAGTCAACAAGTTTTGAATCACCCATCTTTGAGCCTTTTCTATGATTCATCAGAAGGTGGGGTGCATTGGACATACTTTCCATACCACCAGCAATAATCACATTGTGTTCTCCTGCACGAATACTGTTTGCAGCCATCATTGCTGCTTTGAGTGAACTGCCACAGACTTTGTTGATGGTGACACATGGAGTGGTCACAGGTAAGTCTGATGCTAGAGCGACTTGACGTGCTGGGTTTTGGCCAGCACCTGCTTGAAGAACTTGGCCAAATATGACTTCATCAACAGTGCCTTGCGATGGGTCAATACCAACCCTTTGGCAGACTTCTTTGACTGCAAGTGCGCCCAAATCAACGGCTCTCATACTAGAAAGTGAACCCATGAACTTACCAATCGGCGTCCGAGCAACACCACAAATCGCTACTTTCGGTTGGCTCATGTCAGTCCTAATAGACCGACATTCTTCAATGTGCGCGCACTTCTATTCGGAGAAAGTCAAGAGAAGACTTGATGAAGAGAAGGTGCTGGCGGTAACATGGCCAAATTCAAGACCGAGTTTAACACAGACCGCAAAGCAAATGAAATGCGACACGTCGAAGTAGAAATTGATTTTACACCGAATGCACTTGCATCGATTCTCTATCGTCAAGGCGATACTGTAATCCTAGTATGCTGCACGAAAGAGGCCCGTCTACCAGGATGGTTTCCACGCGACTCGACAAAAGGTTGGGTACACGCAGAATATTCATTACTCCCAGGTTCAACTGATTCTCGTTTCCGAAGAGAACGACGAGGCGCGAAAGGACGTACTCAAGAAATCGAACGCCTCATTGCTCGTTCACTACGTGCTGCTGTTGACCTTGAAGCATTAGGGCCAGTCGCCTTGAATGTTGATTGTGATGTACTCAATGCTGATGGGGGCACACGATGTGCATCGATTACAGCGGCGAATATCGCCCTAAGATTAGCGGTTCGACGTTTAATTGCCCAAGGAAAATGCCTACCTTTGGATATGCGTCCAACCGAAGACCAACGAAAATCTGGCTGGACAGCCCCTTCACTTTCTGAAACGGAAAAAAGCAATCATGAAAATGCTGTCATTCCTCATGATTTAGCAGCAATCTCAGTTGGCCTCATCGATGGTGAAGTATATTTGGACCTCGATTATGTATTGGATTCAAATGCTGATGTTGACATGAATGTCGTGAAAACCGCAGATGGAAAATACGTAGAAATTCAAGGCACTGGAGAAGAATCGACATTTTCAAGCGAAGAATTGACTGCTTTGCTTGGAAGGGCGGATGGCGGATTAGATGCTCTGTTTGAAGCTCAAAAGGTAATTCTCGATGGAATTGAATGAGATTTGTCTTTTAATCGGTTCAACTTTCTTTGGCGAAAGCCTTGATATGGCAGGGGTTATCGCCGAACTGCACGGGTCAGTAGCTTAGTTGGGAGAGCGCGGCACTGAAGATGCCGAGGTCGCTGGTTCAAGTCCGGCCTGACCCACCTCAACTCACTATTGCGAAAGCCTTGGGCCGTGAATACTAGTTTTCCATCGTTGGGTTCATGTGCTATGCCTTTCTGCTTGAACTATGCCCGAGGAGAAAGGTGATTCCGGTAACGATACTGAGAACATTGACCACGAGGCAAAAGCCCACAACAAATTAGCCAAAGAATTGTTAGAAATTCGTAATCGTCGAAGTGGCGATACCAAGCAAAATTTTCTCGCAAAGAAGGAAAATTTTGTCCTCGCAGGCGGAATTATTTACACTGCATTGTATGTGTTACTCATCTTTGGAATGACATCTGGGACCTTTGGGAACTCAACTGCAATCGATCATTCGGCTTCGAAAACGTTCCTTGATATCGGTGGCGAATGTGAAGAAATTACCGATGAACCTTGGATTCACATTTTCCCGAATGAAGATGCTGGGAAGTTCTCAATGTATGGTTATAATCTTCCAAGTGGTTATGCTGAAGGAACCTATACAATTGAACAAATCGATGAATCCGGAGTAAGAGTAGAATCATGGTCGAACAGTTCAACCAAATTCATCAACCCAACAGGTGAATCTAATTCTGGACGAATGTATTTCTCAGCACCATTTATTGAACTAGAAGAAGGTCACTATGACTTGAAATATTCAATTACAGTTTATAATCACTCAAATTCTTCCGACCCAAATACCACCATAGTGGAAGGTGGAAATGAAATTTTCAAAAATGTCGAATTTGAGTTGGATATCTCAAAACAAGCTTTAGCCTTTTTACCTTTCGTTGATTCAGAAAAGAAGCACCAAGTTCGATTGTTGGAAACCGGTGCCCGTTCCTGTTGGGGTGTTCAAGACCTCGGAAATTGGGGATATGTGTTGATTGGAGCAGAATTAGGAGGCGGTAGAGAAACTGCAATGCTCGCAGGTGGAGCCGCAGGAATCCCTGCATGGTGGATGGCTTTTTCCTCACTTTCCCTTTCTGCAATCACTTTATTGATAATCTATCCACTGATGTACAAAGTCTACCATCAAGATAGTGACGACATACTCTCACGAACTCACATCTCCCATTTAGTTGAAGATTCCATTCTCAAAACAGCGAAACGATTGAACATTGAAATCGACTGGGAGTTGTATAAACTTGAGCCTAGGGATTTGTCTATTGACATCATGGTGCCCTACAAAAATACTCAATCTACACTTTCAGACAGCAAAGATGTTCGTTCGGAAGTCCTTCGTGAAATTCTTGAAGAATTCGCGATATTCCGTGTATTCAAGCCAGTACAACTTACCGTTCGAACCATTGGAGTAAATCAAGCGATTGATTTCGAATCCGGTGTTGGTATTGGAACTTCAAACGAACATGATGGAGATGAAGAGGAGCAAAATTATTCGGATTTCTTTTCCGAATTGCATACGCTCTCTCGTGTGGAAGAAGAAGTTAGAGAAAGTTTAGAATTGTTCTTCGCACGCCGAAATGATTTGAATATGGAAGCAGCCGTGGTAACAAGTGATGACCGTGTAATCTTTGTTTCAGTAATTTACCGCCCAACGCAACGCTTTGCTTTCTTCAGATTCAAGAAAACACGTGATGAAGTACAAACTGAACTTCACCGTTTCATATCGAAGCGAAATTCCGATCTATTAGGGGCACAAGAATTGATTGTCAAAGGGCGTAACCAAGTTTCAACAATGTCAGAACGTTCTGGAGCCGGCCGCGTAGAACGCGATTTGAATAATGATGAACGGATTGTCGCCGTTGCTAAACAAGATGGTTTTGGTGGAAAGATGCTCCAAACTAAATTCCTTGGCGATACGCTCTCAACTGTCGAATACATGGCCAATGAAAAGCGTGAAATGATCAACAAATGGGGATTCTGGGGCTTAATTGTCTTTGTTTGGATTCCGTTTATGGCTTCAGGGGTATTAGTTGGGGCCATGCTTGGTCTATTATCTCGAATGAATTTCATGCGCGTACTAAGCGCCACGGCTATTGGAGGAGCAATTGCCTCAATAACATGGGCCTATACTGCTGAAGGAATTGTTAAGTTCATGCACCAGTACAAATTAGAAGCGGTTATTCCTTTGATAATTGTTGTATTTATCGGTGCGGCGTTCCTTCACATTCGTTCAACAAAGATGCGACGCCAAACAGAATTATTCGAAGACACACTGCTAGACAATTTCCACGCAAACATCCAAGCCAAATACGGCGCAGAGTGATGGAGTTGAATCAATGGATTCTATCCAACAATTGCTTGGAAATGAGACCCATTGTGGGGAACACGCAATACTTGGAATTGTGACTATCAGTGACCGAGCCAGTTCAGGTACATACCAAGATGAAGGAGGACCGGCGATTCTTGCTTTTTTTGAAGCCTGTTTAGCAAGTCCATCAACTGTTCATTACAGATGTGTTCAAGATGACCAAGATACCATTGAACAGACCCTCATCGAACTGAGTGATGAATTTGGGTGCCATGTAATTGTTACAACGGGTGGCACTGGCCCAGCAGAACGTGATGTTACTCCAGAGGCAACAGAGAATGTTTGTGAAAAAATTCTTCCCGGCTTCGGCGAGCAAATGAGAGCAATTTCATTGAACTACGTCCCCACCGCAATTCTCTCTCGACAAATTGGAGGGATTCGTGGTTCTTGTCTTCTCTTTAATCTCCCAGGCCGGCCAAAATCAATACGAGAAACCATTGATGAGATATGGAAGTCGGTTCCATATTGTGTCGACCTTATTGGTGGACCTTACATCGATACAGTTGACCATGTGTGTGATGCATTCCGACCAAAATCAGCCCGTCGTCGTTAAGAGATGAAAGGGAGAGTTCATTGAGTGGATGCGCTCAAACCCCACCATGGAGTCTGTACGCAGCCTAGGCCATTTGCTCATTCTTGGTGCAACTGTAGTCATGACCGATTCAACACGTCTAGCAGATGTGCGTGTTTCAAATGGAATCGTTGAGGCTATTTCTGAGCCAAATCAACTTCAACCCCATGATGATGAATTACTCATCGATGGCTCGGGTTTGCATCTTCTCCCAGGCATCATTGACCCACAAGTACACTTTCGTGACCCTGGGCAACCAGAAAAAGAAGATCTCGAAAGCGGATCTGCCGCTGCTGTGAGTGGGGGTGTAACTTCATTTCTCGACATGCCAAATAACAAACCTGCCATCACAGACATGGCTGGAATGCAAATGAAACTCGATACTGCCGCTGCAAAATGTGTGAATAACTATGGTTTCTTTATTGGAGCAACTCCCGACAATGTGAATGACCTACTGGAAGTTGTTGGAACGCCTGAAGCGCCTCTGTCAGTCCCCGGTATTTGTGGAATCAAGATATTCATGGGGTCTTCAACTGGTACATTATTGGTTAATGAAAAAGAAGCTTTAGAGACTATTTTTTCCAAGACTGCTGGACTCATTGCAGTTCATGCTGAGGATGAGAAACGCTTGAACACACGATTCCCAGACTTTGAGCATCGAACTGATATCGCTGCACATGCTGAATGGAGAGATGATATCACGGCATTGCTAGCTACGCAACTGGCTGTTGAATTGGCTCAAACCTATAACCACAGGCTACACATTCTTCATTTGACATCAGGTATTGAAGCGGATTGGTTGAATGGAATCACATCATTGCCATCACAAGCTGGAGAAGGTGCCATCATTACGACAGAAGCACTTCCTCAACATCTAACATTTGACGAAAAGGATGTTGAACAACAGGGTACTAGATTGAAAATGAACCCACCAATTCGTTATCAAGCAGACAAGGAAATTCTTTGGAAGCGTTTACTTGATGGAACTATTCAATGCTTGGCCACCGATCATGCCCCACATACCTTAGAATCCAAAGAACTTGGTTTCCCTCGAGCACCGAGTGGCATGCCTGGTGTAGAATCCTCGCTTGCGGTTATGCTTACTCATGCTAAAGCGGGACACTGTACAATTGAACAAGTTGTTCAGTGGATGTCTACCAATGTAGCAGATTGCTACAACATGATTGGGAAGGGGCGTATCGAGGTAGGGGCAGATGCTGATTTTGTCTTGGTAGATATGGACACGGAACAGGAAGTAAAAGATGAATATGCGTGGTCTCGAGTTGGTTGGAATCCATTCAATGGTCATGAATTGGTGGGATGGACAAAAATGACGATTGTTGGAGGTGTTCCTGTATTCGAACGAACAGATGCTACTGGGCCAAAAGGGTGTATTTTGGTTGAAAAAGGGACTTCTGGCTCTCCAATTCTCATGGCACCATGGAAATAATCGCCCAAATCAGTGATTTTACCGAACTTTTGAGATAGAACTATACGCTCAACCCAAATATTTACATTTAGGGATACTATATGAGTTGGCTAGAAGAAAATATTGGAGAAGGATATCAACAGGTTGTGATTGGGTTTAGCATTTTTATTATTGGTGCTTTACTTGGTTGGATGCAAGCGGCTGATAGTATGATGACTGCAGCAGATGTTTACATGCCCGCAGTCATAATGCTATCTGGCGCCATGATTACAATGTTGGGAATCTCATTTGGCACAGAAAGCGAAGAAGACAGAACTGATGATTTGATGAATGCTATCAACGAACTTACAGCACGTATGAATTCGATGTTGGGTTCTGAAGAAGAGTGATTACAAACCATACAAAGAACCATATTTTTCTTCAACATAACGAAGGAAAGGTTCGGGTGAAGGTGGCGAGCCTGTGGCAAATTCAATAAGTTTGGCAGGAGACATTTTGCTCCCTTGCTGATGGATTCTTGGACGTAGCCATTGAAGCAAACTGGACCAATCACCTGAAGAAATAATGTTGTCAATATCACCTAAATCAACAGCCATTGATTCGAGTAATTGAGCCGCATACAGATTACCCAAGGTATAGGTTGGGAAGTATCCAAAGGCACCCATCGACCAATGAATATCTTGTAAGCATCCAACTCGGTCTTCTGGAACTGAAACACCAAACCATTCTTCAAACATCGAATTCCAAGTTTCGGGCAATTTTGAAATCGGTAAATTCTCATTGAATATTTTCTTTTCTATTTCATACCGGAGCATAACATGTAAGTTATAAGTTACTTCGTCTGCTTCAACGCGTATAAAGCCCTTTGAAACTGTATTTGCAATTCGATTCAAAGTTGCAGGATCCCAATCTGGAGCATTTGGGAAATGTTCTCTAAACCAAGGTAAAGCAACGTTCCAAAACTCGGTTGTACGACCGATTTGATTTTCCCAGAATCTACTTTGTGATTCATGAACGCCCAGTGAAACAGCCGCCCCCCTAGGTGTTAGAGAGAATTCTTTCGCAAGACCCTGTTCATACAATGCATGCCCCGTTTCATGCATAACTGCGTAAAGACAGGAAAATGGGTCAAGTTCATCGAAACGGGTAGTGAATCGTGTATCTCCCGGCCAAAGTCCTGCAGAGAAAGGGTGCGTGGACGCATCCATTCTTCCAGCATCAAAATCAAATCCCATCGCTTTAGAAACCTTAGTGCAAAATTCAGTTTGTGCATCTATTGGAAAACGGAGTCCATCAGGCAATACCAATTCGGGATTCGATTGTTGTGCAATTGTGATTTTTTGAAGAAGTGGTACGAGACGGGAGCGTAATCCGGCGAAAAGAGGGTCGTAGTCAGTCACTTTCATTCCAACTTCATACTCATCTAGAAGAATGTCGTATGGATTATCTTGGCCGCCATAATATGCAATTTTTTCTTTTGTCATGGAAATGAGGTTTTCAAGTTGCGGTAGAAATGCATTGAAATCTGAATTCTGTCTGGCTTTCTGCCAGGATAAGAGGGCTTCAGATTTGGCTTTTGCAAATGTTGCAACAAACTCAGAAGGCAATAATACAGCTTTATCATAAGCCCTACGCATTTCACGAACATTCGCTTCTTGGTCTTCATTCAAGGTTTCATCTTGCTCGAGAGCATTCAACATTTGACCCATAACTGGATCTATTATTCGATTATGATGTTCGGCAGCAAGCCATGAGAGTATATCTGAACGTGCATCTGAGCCCTTTACAGGCATAATAGTCTCTTGATCCCATCCCAAATGGCCCTGTAATGCCGCAAGACGATGGATGTCTTTGACGCGTTCTATGAATTCAGAGTACTCTTGCATGTTTAGAGCCATACCCAACTCCATGATGAACACTTGTACTCCACTCTTTCAAAATGGGAATGGATTTCTTTTCCAGATATTAGTGCCACACATTGAAGGCATACGCCCCCCTCCCAGTTGCATGGTGCGACCTTTCTCCCGTAAGGCGAAGAAAATTACGCCATTAAAGATTGAAGATGACGAACTCGAAGAGGTCGTTGATGCGGTGAAAGAAATCGGAGAAGAACCCGTTGATATTATGGGACAACCAAATGATGATGCGATTCAAGAAGTTGTTCCCTTTGATGAACTTTCTATAGAAGATGTTGCTAGGCAACTTAAAGTAAGTGCTGAAATGGTAATAAAAACCTGTATGGATGTTCGAAGAGGCGAAAATGTCCTCATTGTCTGTGATCCAACTACCGGCGAGATAGGGCAGGCATTGCACGAAGCGGCAAACGAGCGTTCAGACCGTGTACTCCTTATCGTCATGCCAAAAGCACGTCATCATGGAGAAGAACCTCCTTCTCCGGTTGCCAACTTGATGCGTCAGCAACAAGTCATCATCGCTCCTACTCGTTATTCGTTAACACATACTCGAGCAATTCGACAATCACTTCGAGAAGGTTCTCGTGTTACAACAATGCCTGGAATGACAAATGAAATGTTCAGTCGTGGTGGAATGTCAGCAGATTTCTCAGAAATAAAACAGAAGATTAGCGACCTCGGGCCTTATTTCCGACGTAGGAGAATCGTCAAAGTAACTTCTGAACAGGGAACTGATGTGTCATTTGAAGTAAATTGGCGCGAATGGAAACTGGATGATAATGGCATTTGTAATCGCCCAAAGATGCTGACCAATCTCCCTGCTGGAAAGGCCTTCATAATGCCACGGGAAGGGTCGATGAATGGCACTGTAGTTATCGATGGCTCTTGGGAGTCAAATTTGGTCGATGAACCAATTACGCTGATTATTGAGGGTGGAATGATTATGGATGTCAAAGGAGGAACAATTGCTGCAACGATTCGTCAAGAATTTGGTGAGGCTGCCAAACGTCTTCGCTCTAAAGATAGAGAAAATGTATGGACTATGGCTGAATTTGGTTTTGGAATGAATCCACAAGCACGGCTTTCTGGTAATGTTCTTGAAGATGAGAAACGACTTGGAACCTGCTATTTCTCAGTAGGCGATAATACAGCACTAGGTGGTAATTCAGCAGTTGGAATTCATATTCCTGGTGTTCTAAAAAATGCCAGCGTTTGGCTTGATGACACCCAATTTATTTCCAAGGGTGAATTCAGCCTTTGGGAATAATCAACGAACTACATTTTGCGTTCCACAAATTGGACAAAATCTCCAATAAGGGTCAAGTCCAATACCACATCCGCGGCACAATACTCCTGAACGAATCGTAGGTTGAACATTTTGAATCGGCTGCCGGGGTTGATTCCAGCCTTGTTGTTGAGTAGGTTGTTGATTCCAACCTTGTTGCTGAGCAGGTTGCTGATTCCAGCCTTGCTGTTGAGCCGGTTGTTGATTCCAGCCTTGTTGCTGAGCAGGTTGTTGAGCAGGTTGTTGAGCAGGTTGTTGAACCGGCTCTGGCTGAGAAAGTGGTTTGCGAACTGGAGCAACTGGACGAGGGAGAGATTGTGTTTTCTCAGCAGCTGGTGATGAGATGAATTCTGAAAGTGAAACGACACCATCTCCGTCAGTATCGGCTTGTTTATGCAAAACTTTAGCCTCTTCAAGTGAGGTGCCAGTAGCCACCGCTAATTCTTCAACTGAAAGTTGTTGACTTCCATCTGTATCTGCGGCAAGGAAATGTTCTGCCGCACTGACAAATTCTGGCTCAGGTTCAGGTTCAGGTTCAGGTTCAGGTTCTGGCTCAGGCTCAGGTTCTGGCTCAGGTTCAGGTTCTGGCTCAGGCTCAGGTTCTGGCTCAGGTTCTGGTTCAGGCTCAGGTTCTGGCTCAGGCTCAGGTTCTGGCTCAGGTTCCATTTTAGGTTCCAATTCCGGAACGCTCTCCCCTTTTCCAAGGCCAATATCAAAAGCACCTGAAAAAGCATCCTCCTCTGCTTTCGCCACCACTTTTTGGTTAT
>Ga0066849_10000122_pt1 | contig 27230 bp, 24 predicted proteins | sample ETNtaG_9_FD_65492 | JGI IMG/M metagenome (GOLD analysis project Ga0066849, IMG submission 65492) | Marine microbial and viral communities from oxygen minimum zone, Eastern Pacific Ocean - ETNP201406SV69 | ecosystem: Environmental > Aquatic > Marine > Oceanic | place: Pacific Ocean: Eastern... | reverse complement strand
CCCAATCCAATAAAAAATTCAGCACCATTTAAAGTAGCTATTGTTTGATCTATAGTTCGTTCATGTCTACCTATCACATTCTTTGGTGATTCATTAAAATATGCACCTTGTCCAAAAGAATGGTGTTTATCTATACATACTATATTATATCCCTTTTTGGATAAAAAGTCAACCACTTTGTCCCATCCTCCTGGATAATTCCAATATTTTGCTTGAGCAGTTGATTGCATACCAATACACACATAAGGCTTTCTCAATAATTGTGGATCCTTTTCTTTTTCTTTAACTTTTATTTTGCATCTTGTTTCTTTAAAATCTTTAATACCAAGAATACCTGCACACAAATTCTGTAAAGAAACTTTTTTCATATCCACTGGAGATTGGGGACTTTCTTCAAAAAAACCTATTCTATAAGAAGACACGAAATCAATAAAACCAGATTCTGGGGTTATAAAGGTTATTTCAGGATACGATTCAGATACTAAATCATTCCAAAACGTACTACAATACATATTACACTTATGTCTTTTACGAAATTCGTCAACAACTGGAACCCAAGCTAAAGTATCTCCTAATGCTACTGAATCAAACCAAATAAAAACATTTTTATTTCTAAAATCTTGTTCATATTCAAATTCTATGTCTTCTGTTTCAAGATTTATTGCTTCAACTCTCCAATTTACATAATAATCTATACCACAAGCAACCCATCCTCCAGCAGAAACTTCATTTGAATAATGAACTATATTCGTATCTTTATCAATAAAATTAATTTTATAGTTTCCAGGAATAGTTCCTTTAACAGCTAAATAAGGATTTTTTTGCATATTTAAATCAAAAATATTTTTACCATCTGCATTTGTATTTTGATATGCAAATAACAACCTATCTTTCATGTCAAAGGGTTTAGTATATTTTAGTTCTTTTGCCTCATAATAATATTTCTCTAATTCATCAAAAATATTTTCCCAATCTCTTTCTTGTGCAAACTCTCTTGCTTTCTTTGAATATTCATCATAATTATCTAAAACGAGTTTAACCTTATCAACAATATCATCAACTTCTCTTGTACATAATTCAAACCCCTTTAAAGAAATATCATCTTGCATTGTTCCAACTACAGGCAATCCACACGCCATTGCTTCTAATACCGCAAGACACGGCTGACCCGTTTCTAAGGATGCTGGATGAATCATTATGTGATGTTCATTTAATATATTTTTCAATTCATCTTTTTCTACATTACCAGTAAGATTTATTTCAATAGTTCCTCTAAACTCTTCTACAATATCATAAAATATCTTATTATAAACTGCATGTATTGAATCTGGTCCGACAATTGTAATTGGCATTCCTAACGTTTTTGCCGCCAGAACTGCTAAATGAAATCCTTTTCTATCATCTCCTCCTCCCACACAAATTAATCGTTCTGGGTGTGCTTTATTTTCTTTCGGAAAAAACAAATTTGTATCTACACCATGATGAAGTCTTCTCAACTTTTCTGGATATAAAAAATAATCTATCATATCTTCAGTTGGAATCAAGCTGAATAAAGAATTTTTTATAGTTTCATTGTTGGTGTTGTAATAATGAGAATCTTTTCCATGTATTTTTACAAAAGCATCATGCATTGTAAAAACATAAGGTATACACCTATCTCTTAATAGATTCCAAAAACCGCCAGTATGATTATGAAACACATCATATTTTTCTATATCACTTTGTGTTATATCATCCAACCATTTTAAACTTACTTCATGTCCTCTATTTTTTGCTACTCTCATATATTGATATATGACTTCTTCTAATCCGCCATATCCCTTTGGTGGAATATCAAGACCACAACCAACATGTACTTGCATTATTTTTAAATTATTAGTTTCTTCTTCTTTTTTCTCTTCTTTCTCTAAAACATGTATATTTCGTGTAGACAAAACAATATCAGGAACATCTATTATATGCTTAACCATAGAAATAAAATGTATTCTATTATCTTGTGCATACCAAAAAGTACTTCTACCATCTGATATAATAACCTCTTTTATATTTTCAATATTATCAGATTGATTACGATTGTTTTGATGTAAATGTACATTGTCTGAGAAAAAACTTAATTCAAAATTTGTCGCAGGTAATTTAGATATAATTTTTTTTATTGTCTTTGGAGTATCATGTAAATTTATTTTAACAAAATAATAAGAAACATTTTCTAGATATTTTTCGAAAACTATATCGTGATCAAAAAATAATTGATTTACTTTTGACATTTGTTCTTGAGAATAATCAAAATTCAAAAAACTTACAGTATGTCTCTCTGTTTCATAATTCAATTTGCTCAAATAAGTAGATTCTGCTGAATCATAGATGTCATCAAAATATTTAATGTTTCTAGGGTACTCTAATATAAAATCACTTCTATCTTTTCTTTCATTTATTACTAATTGTGCTTCTCCACGTGGATTCCAGTTTCTAAAATTTTCACATTCTCCGTGTTCTCTTGCAAGATATGCTGTTCTGGGTATTGTTAACCATTTTCCATATCTTTCTAAATGTAAAAGCCACTGACCGTCATTCGATAAACAAGCATCATTATCTTTATGTTCTGGAAAATGTAATCCTGGTAAATTTTTAAATATTCTTAAATACCCAAAAATGTTTGATCGTTGGGGCCACAACTTTTCAAATCCTTCCAAAAAAGAATTATTATCTCTCGACATGTATACATTGTCTTTAAAATTATCAAAAAGATTTGTTGTGTTTTGAGGCAGGGTATTAAAATACTTATTTGCATTAAAATGTAGTAAGACTGCTTCAGGAAACAAATTAAAATAATAAATTATTTTGTCAAACGTTCCAGGTAAAATCGTATCATCAGCATCTAAATGACATACAATTTCACCAACAGCATGAATTTGTGGATTCCACCAAATTTCTTTTTTATGTCTAGGCTCTACTATTCTTATTCTAGAATCTTTTCTTTTTAATTCTTCCATTAATGTGCGAGTATTATCACTTGAAAAATCATCAGCAAGAATCCATTCCCAATGATCATAAGTTTGATAAAAAACAGAACTCGCTAATTCTTCTAAAAAAGACTCAGCATTGTAACAAGAAGTTACAAGAGACAATTTAAAACGTTTCATGATCTATCTCTTCATCTGTTAATAAAGTTGTACCATCCTTAAAAGATTTGTCTAAATAAGATTCACCTGAACATTGAATTGAAATAGGAGATTTAACTATACCACATTTCTTATCAGGAAAAATATTATTATTCAACCACAAATCATATGTGTCCCATTTTGTTTCTTTTAATTTTTTTCTAAAATATGCTTTTCTCTTTTTATCTGTGGGTAGTAAATAACAATGTGCTTCAGACATTCTATCTGTTACACCACAATGCTCATAATCTTCGTGTTTCCAATCAGGAATTCTTTTTCCGAAAGACATATAATACAAATCATGTTGATTTATATCATCCAATCTATCCATAATTGATCTATAGACTTCATGAACGGGTTTTATAAAAATAGCATCGCATTCACAAAATAAAACTGCATCAAATTCATCATTTAAATGTTCGTTTATAGCAGTTTTATGAGCTAAAAAATTACCATAATGAGCGGGTGTTAATTTATATTCTCCGGGTTTCATTCGTACATCAGTAGGTCTAGCACATGTATCTTTTGGGGGTATATCTTTATATAAAGGATTTATCATTTGTTCGTATACCCAATCAGAATATTCAGACAATTTTGTAAGATGTTTTATCGATTCTTTTTCCCTTTCTCCATCTGGATCAACAAGCATATGAACTATTTTTATTTTTGGTTTTCTTGTTGCCCATAAATTTCCCAATTCTCCATTTTCTATTATTTGTGTATCAGCAATTACTTGATAACCAAAACCTTCTAATCTTGCTATAAGATCATTTGCTTTGCCTTTCATATGATTAACACCATGTTCATCCGTTCCACATGGGTGTGCTTCCATAGATAATTTTCTTACTTTATATTTAAAAAAATCATCAGAAATAGCTGGTAATAAATCCCACTCTGCTCCTTCACAATCTAACTTTAATGCATCTATTCTATCAATACTGTTATTTTTCATAAATTGTTCAAGTGTGACACAATTAACAGTTTGAACTTTTCTTATTCCTTGATTTTCTTTATTATCTGGACTATTATTAAAACCTTCATAAAAAGAATTACAAGAACTAGCACCGATAGTAATAAATTCTCTATTATTATTATCACCGGAAATTGCTAAATTGTATGGTTTAGCATTGTTATAATCTTTTAAATTTTTACATAAAACTTCAAAAGTTGTTCTAGTGGGCTCAATCGAATGAATACGTGAAGCTCCTTTATTTAAAGCATACAGAGCAAAAAATCCATAATGACCACCAATATCAATTACGGTATCTCCTTCTATCAACTGTAATTTGTCATAATAATTCAATATCAAGGTTTCATAAAGAGTATACCAAGAAGATGGGTCATCAGGTATTCCATGTAACTTTTTTCTTTCTCCGAGAACTTTAATATCTACTTCAGTTTTCCACGGAAATGCTTTTTCGTATAAAAGATGATGATTATCTACTAAATTTTCATCACTTATATTAGAAAAATAATCTTTAGGTGCATCAAATATCTTTACTATAAACCCACCCGTAACATCTTTACCACAATGTGGCTGAGCCCACATAGAATTTGTTATAATATGTGATCTATAAGCTAACAATCCAGTATCTAATTCATAAACACACAATAATTTTTCATGAAAACAGTCATAAAAATTTAAAAAATGAAATGTTACTTTTGTTTCATCCATTGAACAACTTACAATTTTATCACTAATACCCAACATCCTATGCAACTTAACTGCATTAATATTAATATCATCAGAAAGCCAAGTAAGTTTATCATTATATTTGTCTAGATATGAATCTAATTTGTGTGCTAATACAGGCATGTCCCAAGATAGTGCTTCTTTTATTACTATTGGATTTGTTTCTTTATCAAACTCATTGCCTTTAGAAGTGAACAAAAACAAATCCATACATGAATAAAATCTATCTCTATCTTCTCGTTCTCCCCAAACTGTACAATTATCGGGTAAATCTTTTGTTAAAGGTTCCCAATATTCTTTAAAATTTTCTGCAAGATTTCCTACAAAATGAAATTGTACTTCAGGTAAAAGTTTGGCGTATTCAATAATTTCTGCTTGATTTTTTCTTGATGTCCATAACCCAACGTTCAATACGTGTTTCAAAGCAGGATCAATCCCCAATTCTCTTAGAGTAACATCTCTGTGTTTGTCTTTTGATTTTTTATCAACAGGATATTCTATAACACAAGCAGGAACATCTATTTTTCTAAAATTTATTAATTGATTATCACTACAAAATAAAAATTTATCAGGTAAAAATATTTTAGCATCAGGACTAAATGAAGAATCATGAGAAGTTTCAAAAATTAAATAATTTCTACTTTTTTTATAAATTTTTTCTGCTATTTCATTATCCATAAAAAATTCGGGCATTTCTTCAAAATGAATAATGTTTGGTTTTATTTCATCTAAATACTTTAGTATATCGGTTTTATCTTCGGACAAAGTTATTAGCCGATCATTTAAAATGTTCAATATTTTATCTTTTTGAACTCTATAGATTCCATAATCGTTATATTCGATCACATAAATATCATTGTCACTATGTAATAGTTCTATTTTTTTGAGAAGATATTGGGGTGCGCCTCCTGTAGATAAATGGGGGGTAATATATAGGATTTTCATAAGCACTTTTCTTTTAATGACTAAATAAATATAAATACAAAGAAGAATAATAAAATAAAAGAGATAATATATACAATTATATAGTTTACACTATTTTGAACCTCTTGTCAATGGAACAGTTATGACACAATACAGACACTTATATTGGGACTCGGGAAATAACGATCTTCGGATGTTTACTGATGCCAATTTAGAAGTTCTTAGTTATTTTCTAAGAAAAAGGTATGCGACACTTTTAAATACAGTAAATACCACTCCAGGATACATGGCCAATTCAGGAGAAGGCCAAATAGATAGCACTTTTAGTACAATAGGAGTTGCCAACAATCATTTAAGAGCCGCAGGTACGCAGACTGAAACAGATGATAATACTCCAACAGGTGGCGCAGAACCAGATTCATCATTTGGATCTGATCAAACAACTATATCGGACACACAAACAGTTTATTATCAGGCTTACAACCACACTACAGCATTTGGAGCAACTGAACAAGCCACAATAAATAACATGGGATTATTATATTGGTCCACTCCCGATTTAAAAATAGGACCCGATGCCGAAACTGATCTGCGTGATACTCTTGTAACTCATTGTATTACTCAAATGCTAACTGGCGATGAAGTGGGTTCTTACAGAATAGCAACTTCTGCTCCAAACACAGCAAGCGGAGTAAGTGGAGGATGGGTTGACAAAGGAAGATTTTTTCTTGATACAATTTATAGTACGGCAACAAACAATGACTATAAATTATGGTTAAAAACTGCGAACACAACTGAACCCTCAAGCCCTGACAATTATTGTAGATGGGACAGCACCAATTCTGAAATACAATTAGAATCAAGTACAGATTATAGTGCCACATCTAAATTTATAACTGATTGTTATTTAACCATACTTAAAAGAAGACATCCTTTATATAATGTTTCAACTACCAATTCGGGAACACATAGAGGAACTTTTGAAGATAAAAAATATGCAAGTACTACAGATACCCTGTCCGGACCCTCAGGAGGGGTGTATACAAGAACATATACACCATCAGGATCTTTGACAGATGCTTCTGGACCATATTATTTCGTATCACCGGGTGAAAGAACACCGTAAATTAATTATTAATATTATTATTTTGGAGAAACACAATGCCTACTTTAGACGAATCACAACATGCATCAGATCACGAAACGTGGACAGCATATTGGAAACAATGCAGAATCCTCAACATTTGGCATAAAGATCCAGATTATACTGATGAATTTAATCCATTGTGGATACGTTATAGAGAAATACCCGAAGGAGAAGATGTAACTGTGAGTCATCCTGAAATTCCTGTATCACAAATAGAGACCCCTTTAAATACAGAATGTTACAGAGCATTAATAGATTCATTACCCAAAGATCATTTACTCAAATCAAGAGAGGGTATAGAAAAAGCCACTGCGGCCTACCATAATTCTTTGATGAAACAAGAAAAAGATTTTGCTGAGTATTTGGAATATAAAAAACAAGGTGATCTTAGAATTGAAACTGTTGATGATACAAAACCCATTTCATGGGAATCAATAAGAAATGCTACAACAGAAGAACTATTTCAAACAAAACTTGAAATATTCGAATCCCCTCCAGTACAAGAATGTGAAAATAAAGAATATCGTAGTAATATTAGAAAATCAGCTTCTATCATTGAAGCAATGTATTGGTATTATTTGATAGTTAGTGGTGTGGCACCGAAAGATGGTACTACAGAAGAAATAATTCCTGAAGATGTAAATGTTTTACTTGAAGATATTCCTACTGAATCAATTTTTAAATGGAAATTACAACTTTTCGAAAGAGAAAATGTTCAAAATAGTGAAAACAAGACAGCTAGAAGTAAAATTAGAAAGGCGACTAATTTAGTTGACCTATTTTCAGCTTATGCTGAATTAGACAAAAAAGAATAATCTATATCTTCATATTTAAAATGTATTATTTTGATATCATCATGAAATCCATCTAAATAAACATATTCTCCTGGATATTGGGAATTTATTAAGGCGAGTTCTTTTAAATCTTTCTTACTACACATTCTAGTCATCCATGTTTCTGGAAGATATTTTAATTTTAATTTTTTCTTTACTTGATCCTCCACAAAATATTGTTCCCCATTAACTGGTCCTGTTGTTATTTCACGTATAATATAATGTTGTGACCAATAACTGATATCACTCATAAACTCATCATAGATATATTTACAGTCTTTAGGATAATATTTTTGAAATCCCCCACACATCGAATAATTTTCATTCCAAGTATCACTCCACCAAGATTTTGCAGATAAAAACTCACCTCTTTCTATGGGATAATCAATTGCTTTAACATAATCATTAATAAAAAAAGTATCAATATCAATTACAAGAACAGGCTCATCAATATCCATATTCATGACTCGTAATTTATTCCACTGCAAGTCTACTCCTGGTAATTCATCTCTAATCCACGTAACATTTGATATTTTTGAATTAATATAATCTTCAACTTTTTGATCATATTTGTCACGCACTCTAACTGCAAATACTTTTGTTTTATTCATTTTTTGCTTTATATAAAAGTTACCAGCTTTAATTTATCAGATGCTTTCAATTCAGAAGTAAACAGAACAGCATCTTCTTTTACTACTTGGTTTCTATTATAATCCTCTAAGGGATAACCTATACCTAGGCTAGTCATAAAGTCATCACCATACTCAGTATTGTCAGTAATGAATTGTTTCATTTTATCTTGTATGAAGCAATTACAGAATCCAGTTTTATAACCTAATTGATTAGAAGCTAATGCGGCCGCTCCTGCAGATAATCCTACTCCTATACATTTGGAATAGTGATCTGTATTAGAGCAATCCTTTGAATCTTCGTTGTCCCATTGTTTAGGATCTTTTGATGTTGTCCATAAGAGAAGTAAACTTGCATTCACTTGTGCATTACGATATGTGTCATTATGTTTGAATATAATACCGCCTTCTGGTACATCGCTTTCGACTGAGACAGCTATAGAATATAGATACTCAATTATCTCTCTATTCGTTATTGCTATGATTTCATATTGCAGGACGTTTTGCTTAGTGGGCATATTGAGTGCTACATCTACTATAGTTTCGACATCGGTAGTTGGCATAGGTTTTGTATCCCAGTTCCTTTGACAATGACCTGCAGTCACACTACTTTGTAATAATTTTTGGTCTATCATGTAATCTTTCTTTCTCTATTAGCTTTGGGGTTGTATTTGATTTGTTGACTATTATAAGCACCTATATGATTTTGTTTACACCCCTCACAGTCAGCTTCTTCAGCTTCTGGATTTAAGTATATAGGATAATGATATGCTTCACTATCACTCAATACGTGATGATAATCTATTTGCCACCACTCAGAATTTATGTCAGGAAGTTTTTCTGAAGGCAGCCCCTCTGAGAACAGTCTATCGTAATCTAAATTTAATATCTCTAACGTTGGTTTGAATCTCTTCTCAGCTTTGTTCAGGAATTGTAGTAGCTGTTCCCATAGTGGGTGAAATAGTAGTGGCCTCCGCCGCATTTCTTCATTAACTATATGTAGAGTTTTGTGTTGTGTGTTACTTAGTAAGTATTGTTCTAATATAAGAAGGTCTTCGTCTGGTAGAATTTTTGAGAGTTTGTAATCTAAGAATGTTATTTCGTTAATATTGAAATCTGATATGGGAGACTCGTTAACACTACAACTCTTTGTGTACTTAGAGACATGCTTCTGCGTACCATTAATACATAAACCAGTACCTAGCTCTTTCCAGTTATTAGGATTTACGTGTTGTGATGGACAGTCAATCATGTTTTAATCATATTAAAATGTTTATAAACATCACGTTCTCTTACAATTTCTCTATATTCCCATTCAATTTCTGGTATCCATAAACCAGCAGAAGAAGCAGATTTTTCTAAAAACCAATGATGATTATATAATAGAATTTTTGGATCTTTATATTTTTCTCTAACTCTTTCGCTTCCAGCATATTCATTATCTCTAAAACCCTCACCAAGAATACTTACATTCAATAAAAATTCTCTGTTCCAAATAGTTGGTTGATGACACAATAAAAAACCCGCATCTCTTTTAACGTTTAGAATTTTTTTATTATCTATATAATATTCAGTTTCTTCAAATTCACTTAGATCATAAGAAGATATAAGCCGATGTAATCTTAAACCATTTATATCATGCACTAATGCAAAATTTAATAATCTATTGAACAATTTTTCATCAATTTGTTTAAACGGCCACTGATCTTCTTGCATGTATAAAACATACTTCGTTTGAGTTGAATTTAAAGATGTTATAAGTCTATCACTCCATCCTTCATCTACTTGCTTTGGTCCACCAAAAGTGGGCAACCAGTCTCTCCACTCAACCCCCATATATTTTTTACTTTTACCAGTTTTAATCTGAGTTATTCTTTCATCATTAAAAGGTAAATCTATTTCTTCATTGCAAAAATGTATGGGCCACCCTAAATCTAAAAACCCAAAATGATCGAACATAGTATACCAACCATCCCAAAAATGGCTATATTCATCACATGTATGAATAATAATAGTTATATTATTGTTGTGGGGCATCGGTCCAAATATTATGCATTAAAATTTTCATTTTTGTTCCTGGATTGGTGAAATCATATTCTCTAAAAAATTCACCATTCACACGAATTGTTATATTCTCAAGACCCTCTTCATGAAAAAAATCAGTTCTATACCCCCAATCATTACAAGTAAAAACAGAATATAATTCACCATTTCTAAAAATTTCACAATCGATTCTTCCTTTTGGTGGCATAGCAAAAAATCTATATCCCATTTTTGATTCATCTGGATCTCTCGCAATACATATCCAAGGAAATTCTGCATCAGTATAAACTTGTTGTTTTTCAAAACCTATTTTTTTGGAAGCCTCTTCAAGATTTTTGAATTCAATATTTTCTTCAAAAGTATTTGTTTCTTTATTTAAATAAGACACACCAAGCACATATCCTAATAACTCTTCTCCCATTTGCATACCATATTGAATAATCATTTCTTTAAGATGATCATTAGAATACATGCTCAATCTTCGATATAAAAAATCTACATCACAAGACATAATTAATGTCATAATTTGCCAATGTCTAATTCTTCTTGTACCCCAATGTTCAATATCTAAATCTTCCTTTTCACGTTCATAAAATACTGCTTGTTTTCTTTTATTTAATATTATATCAGTATTTTCTATTAATTCATCATCCGTCGGTAAAAATCCATCATAATCAAATAAATGTATTATTTTTTTATTAAGAAGTTTTGCATATGTGACACCAGCAAGCAATAAACGCAAAACTGCAAATATTGTATTGTTTTTAAAAAATTCTCTACTTGCGATATTAAAAAGAGGCTTAACTCCTCCATCATCAGTAGGAGCATAAGCATAATGTACTAGATACCCCTTTAATGCAGGATCGTCTATCAAAGTATTTTCTTTATCATAAATTGCATAATCAACTAATTCTTGAGTATCTTTATCAAGAGGCAAGTGACTTGTGATTATAACATCATAACCAAAAGATTTAAATTGTTTTATAAACTTATGACAAACTGATTTTCTTTCTTCATCAGACAAATAAGCATGTATCAAAACTATATCAGATGTTTTATCTAGTGAATTACGTATTTTTTCATCCATCCTTCTATTCTCATTGCAGGAGCAAATTCATGATTGAACAAACAAACAGAATAATCTAATTCTTGTCTATTCCAGGGATAAGACCAACATACTTTATCATCATAAGTATTATAATCCATTTCTTTGTAAATATATTCATCAATACCTTTCCAATATTTTACTCTATTATAATCTTCATCTTCATAAAATTTATCATAGATATAAGAACAATCTCCTTTCCATGACATTATTGAAGAATTCAGAGGAGTATGTAGTGGCGCTCTCCACCAAGCATTAATAAGTGTAAAATTATCTTTAATCAAATGATCTATGGGCTTCTTAATAATTATATCTAAATCAAAATATAAATAATTTACATCATCAGTACATTCCTTAAACATTTTAAGTTTATCATATACACTACCTTCTCCCTCTCTTATGATATGATATTTCGTGTCCCTGCTTCTTTCTCCAAATTTTTTTATCATATAAATGATATTATTTTCATACCATTCATCATACTTCTTTCCAGTACGCACAAGAACAACAACTACCATTTTCCTATCACCATAAATCTATCATATAATGGTAAAGATCGTTTTCCTTTATATAAAACTTCTTTAATTTGATTTTTTTCTATCAATTCATCAACATTTTTTACACAATTTATATGATCTTTTACATCAAAATAATTATTTGATTGTATTGCTAAAATGGGCTTTACTGGATAATCTTTATAATATTCTTTCATAGAGACCACATCGGACATGTGTTCTGAAGAAGTGTTTATTATTAATTGTCTTCTTCTTACTTCTTTACGTTCAAAAAAATCTCCAAATTGTGCAATTTTAAACTTTTCATCAAAATGATTTTTATATTGTGCGAATATCTTATGACAATTTTCATCTAAATCATATAAATCAAGTTGCTTTATGTTAAAACTTTTTGATAACATCTCAATCAACGGATATCCAAACCACGAACCTATTATGTCAATATGAAGCTCATCAAAATATTGTATTTTTTCCAACTCTTGAGAAAGCCACAATTTAGATTCATATTGTCCCTGAGATACAGAATCTTCAAAACTATTAGAATATGAAGGTAGGTTATTATTAACCCATTGATTGACCCAATAATATGGCGTTTCTCGATTATTATTTTCACATATAGAGATTTCTTCTTTATGCTCTCCAATAGTTTCTCTAATCGAACCAATAGTTTCTCTAATCGAGCCAATTTCCGTATTAAGTTCTCCAATTTTTATATTGTGTTCTCCAATTTCTTCATTATAAGAACCTATTTCAATATTATGCAGACTTATATCGTTTTTATTTTTTCGCCAATTATATATTTGTTCCATATACACAATAATGTTTATATTTTTTATTTTTACTTTGTATTTCAAATGAATCAAAAACTTCTGTCAATTCATTATCTTCTATTAATTTATCAATCGAATGAATAGGATTACAATCTCCATTATGTTCTTTATCATCACCTCTTAATATAAAAATGCCTCTATGCATTTTACCCACAGGATATGTTTTTTCACAATTATAATGCAATACACAAGTACGCAATTTAATATTATCAAATACAAAATCATTACACGTTACACTTGGCATATCTCTAAAATTAATGTCATAATTTATATTATCAATTTCTATATCCAGTCCCCTTAATGTTTTAATAAATTTAAAACTAGGACAACATAATACAGAAATTTTTTCATGATTTACAACCCAAGGGAATAACTTTTCCATAATTCCTGTACTGATGATTCGTGTAATTCATAATGCTTGATTTCTTTCATACCTTTATTATTATAAAGATGCGATGTATTAAATAATGTCACCTTATTTTTTAATTGATAATTTTCTTTATTATAATTTGAAAATAATCCATTTTCCCATAAATTCAATCCGCCATTTCTGTGGTGTTGATAAAACAAATATTTGTCTAAACTCTTATATGTCCACTTTATTTTTTCCCAATTTTCTTTAGTGTATTTTAAAAGCCAGGAAGCCGTTCCTTTATCCCACGCAACAAATGATGAGTTTGTATGACAAGACACTCCACGACCATAATTAAATAAACTTATCTCTTCATAGTTATTCCAATAATTCCATATAAATGTAATATTATGATGTTTTCTTGTTATCAATTCGGTTATATCTTCATGCACTAATACATCTAAATCTATCCAAAAGTTTTTATCATATTCGTCATTATCAATAAGAAATAATTTTTCATATGTAAAAACTCTCTTTGTATCATATGGTCTAAGTTCTTGTATATCTTTTATTTCGATTTTAGAAGATATCCCTTTAGAATCATCAGTATAACACACAAAATGAAATGGTACTTGACAATACTTCAACAATCCCCCATACGTTCTATTAACATAGTCAGAATCATATTTTGTGTCCCATTTGAGACAATTAATTTTAATATTATTCATAGATAAATGTCGGTGGTGGGGGTTCAGTTCCTTGATGTTCTGCATAAGGATCATCATATGGCTTGTTTACAAACCAACTCATATCAGGATCATTATTATTTAAAATATCATTACAAAACAATGCAAATTTTTCATTCTGTTCTACCGTCATATGATTATCAAGAATTTCCTCCGAACCACTATATGATCCTACCATATATGATATCGGTGTTGACACATAGTAAAAATTAGGTGTATTCAAATAATTAAAATCCAAATCATGCAATAACTTAGTAGATTTAATATTAAAATTCTTATATTTAGAGGTATGATGATCAAGACTGAAACATGTAAACACTAAAAAATTAAATTTTTTAAATTGTTTAGATAACAAACGTAAAAATGTAATATTTTTTACATTTTCATATAGATACATCGGTCCCAAAGTATTAGCGACTGTTTTTATTTCAGGAGCATATTTTTTGTATCTATACTTACCATATCGTAACTGATTTTCTGTTCCATGAATAGTATTTTCTTCGGTTATATTATCACCTTTCAAATGGGCCAATAGAGTGTGGCCGGCGTCCGTATTCGGTTCGTGAATATCCTCTGCTAATAAAAAAATACCATCTGCTAATCCATCATGATCTAACCAAGGAAATTCCATCCTTTTCTGGTCTGATAATAATACAATAATAGTGTCTAGAGATTTAATGAGGGGGGAATGTCTATCGGAAGAGTCTTCTAAATGCCTAATTAATTTTCTTAAACTCCAATTAGGACCCGTTCCCCCTTTACCATTACAAATCACTTCCTGATTTTGTAATTTTTCCAATTCCGCTGGCCAAGCACCGGATCCATAGTCCTCACCAAAACTATCAGAATATACGTGTATAGTCATTTTATCTCCACTGATCTCCAAATGCATCAAATCCTGTGCCACATTTCTCTGCACAAACTTTTGATTTTCCTTGTGAACAGGAAGTTATATTCCAAGACTGTTCAATCTTTTTGAAAAAATCTCCTTCTATAATTTCATTTAGGGGCTTATGGAAAGCATTAATATTTTTAATATCATCTATATAAGACCATATTTGCTTTGATTGCTCCCTGTATACCTTGTGTAATTTTCCAGCAGTCCAGCAACAAGGAGTAACCAAACCTTCTGCTGAAATATAAATTTCTCTTGACTTTAAAGATTTACATTCTATTTTAGTATTATCTAAGTAATCTTGAAAAGTACCATGTTGCTTAATCAATTTATCATATTCATTTACACTCTTATTCTGATGTTCTGTCTTAATTGGTGGTTTAATCTCATTCCCTTTACTGGTTATCTTTTTATCGATCTTATGATGGGTTTTTTTATCAATCTTATCATCAGGAATGAAATTCTTTACCGTTCTATAGCTTTGTACCCATCTTCCAGTTTTCTTCTTCTGAAAATCAAGTCCAAATAATTTAGCCATACGTTCTGCTTCTTCCACTTGATGCTCATTATGTTCAAATATTAAAAACACCCAAATTCCTTTACCTCCTGCTTGAGTAAATACATCCATAGAATTTTCAACTCGTTTCCAATCCACATTTACTCGATATAAATGATTCGTGTCTTCCAAACCATCTACTGAAAAAGATACTTTTCCATTATCACCAAAAATTTCTGCGAGTCTTTTCCACCAATCATCTGATCGTCCTCCAGCATTTGTAATCATTCCAAGATGTATTTCATTATTATTATAGCGCAACCACTCATATATTTCAAGGGTATCCTTTGCAATCATAGGATCTCCATGATTACCACACATGAGAAAACTATTCAATTGTTGTGCAAAATTAACATCGATGATCTGTTTAAATTGTTCAATAGAAAATTCGGCATTCTTTATGTGTGGATTATTTGTTCTATCACACATAGGACACTTTGCCTGACATCTTTGTGTGGGTTCAAAATGAACGTGTCTTATATCTTCAAATTTATACATTTTTCTTTCAATTTAGTCAAACATTCTTCAAAATTTTTTGAACAAAAATATCCCTGCTCATTAAATTCAAAAATAAATTCTTTAAGGTCAGTAAATGCAATAGTATCAACATTCATTGCTCTTGATAAATGTGTCCACATACCCTCCGATGCTATGAGTAAATGACTTTGAGATAATAATTCTACATTTTTTACAAAATTTAAATCTTCTAATCGTACAAATTTTAAATTAGGAAACTGCAAAGTTAGTTGCTCAAATTCTTCAAACATTTTCACATTAATAGATTTATTAGCTTCACCATTCATGTAAAACATAAACGAAATAATAGTTTTTTTTATAGTTTTATCATAATTTATGGGCCAATATTTTCCGAGTTTAGAATAAATATGTGTATTATTTTGTTCATATGATTTATTTTTTAAATTAAAGTCAATAACCTCCTCACAATCTTTATGTTCATTTATAACATTAGTGTGAATCTTATATGAGGATTTTTTATAATGAAAAAAATCAATAACCTCATAAAAATTCTTAAACTTCAATCCATTCCGCTTCTTTCCAAAAGAATCTATTTCATCTCCAAACGATTCATCCTTACTTTTAGTATAAAAATTTATGATTGAATTTGCTTTCAACTGTTCCATAGTCGATAATATGTTGGAAGTTATGATAAATTTATCTCCTAATCCCCCATCATTTAATGGAAACTCTAAGGTAAGGCCGTACATTTTTCTTTCAATTCAGTTAAACATTCTTCAAAATTTCCAGAACAAAAATGACCATGTTCATTAATTTCTTCAGCAAATTCTGGACTTTGTGTATATACAATAGTATCGATATTCATTGCTCTAGATAAATGAGTCCACATTCCTTCTGATGCTATAAGCAAATGACTTTGAGATAACAACTCTACATTTTTTGCATAATTTAAATCTTCTAGTCGAACAAAATTAAATTTTATGTTTGTTAAATGATCTTTTAATTGATTAAATGCTTTTTCTTCTTCTGCTGAAATCCACTTTTTGTGTTCCCAATGCGTTACAGTATGCTTGCCATCAGGCACATAAAACATAAACGAAATAATAGTTTTTTTTATAGTTTTATCATAATTTATAGGCCAAAAGACTGATCTGTTGTGCGGCCTCGTATACTCTTTATATACTTCATTTTTCATATTGTGATTCTTCTCATAAAGATGGTAGTCCCATTTTTCATTAAGTACATTTGAAATTATTGGTCGTGTTGGTTTTTGAAAATGAAAAAAATCTATAACATCATAAAAATCCGTAAAATTGATGGAGTAGGATGGGCGTATATGTATATCTTGTTCTTTCAAAAGATACATGTCTACAATAAAACGACTATATATTTCAGAAGAGAGAGCATTAATAGTAAGAAGAAGATTTGAAGCAAAAATAAATCTGTCTCCTAATCCATGTGAATTTACTCCAAATTTAAAAACAACCGTTTTATCTTCGGGAAATCTTTGATGTTTCTTTACATACCATTTAATTACATTTTTATAAAATTGATGGCTATCATGATCCGCTTTAAATTGTTTTATAAAGTTATTAGTAGCATCATACAGAGATAATATACCAGAAGAACAAATCTGCAACTCTCGTAAAGAATAATCCTCTATAATGTTATCAATTAATTTTTCGTTCATAGTTTTCTAAAATAGAAACCAAAGAAGAATCTAAAAAATTTTTATAACTTTGATTTCTTGTTTCATCTAATAATGTTATTTCAGTATATAAACGAAAAATATCACATACATTATTTGTTATTGCATGATCAATTAACGATAATAATTTATCAATTTCATAATGGAAAAAATTTCCTTTATGCATATAATTATATTTTTTAGTTCTAAATGTTTCAAAACCATCTCTATATTCTATAATATCTTTTCGTATTTTTTCTAAATAAGAGATTGGTAAATTTGCAATATCGAGTCCTCTACCATGAGGCCGCACTTCAGAAATAAAAACATTACATCTGATCTTATCATGAAACATCAAAGCTGTCCATTCCAAAAACTCAACAACATTACCTATATTTAACGCAGACAATACTAAATTAATATTTACTGCATAAATGTTATTAGATTTGTTAAACCAATTTTTAATATTTTTTTCTAAAATCGAAAAATTTGCTTTATGTCTTATGTAATTATAAGTCTCATCAACTCCATCTATACTAAATGAATGTCTTTGTAATTTAAATTCGTCCAAGAGTTTAATAATTTTATCTGTTATTAACATTGCATTTGTATGGAATTGCAATTCTGTTGATTTACTATTACCATCTTTCACATATTTTCTTAACAAATTTAATATATTTCTATCATATAGTGGCTCTCCTCCAGATGCTTTTAAAATTTTTATTTTATCAGTATTGTGATATATCCATTGTATTAAATGATTATTTTTAACATCAAATGGTATATTAAGTGATCCTAAACCATTATCTGAAACTTCTTGAAATAAAGGCAATTTATTATTTTTTCTTAATTTATCCCCATCTTCATTTAGTTGATGTGAAGATCCTGTATTACACATTCTACATGCTAAATTACACTTATTAGATATTGATATGTCTATTTCTTTTAAATCTGTTTCAAATTTTTCTTCAAATTGCCATCGTGTATACATTCTATGTGATAATATTCCTTTATCTTCTTGATTCCAACATGTAGAACAACGAGAATCACGTACATTATTAAGTAAATTTTTTCTCAATTCTTCAAATTTTTCATGATGAAAAATATCATCGGGAGATAATCCTTTTAATTCTTTTCTAGTCATAATTGAATTAAAGTCATTCAAATAATAATTCAATGTACCACTACCAAGACTCCCATCTACAGGAATAGAAAATGTATCTGAAGAAAGTACTGTTACTGTATATGGCCCCACAACAACTCCACCCCCATTTACTTCACAAATTTCTATTTTATCATCATCAATTAATTCATGATTTATACTTGTAACAACCACAGGATTTGTAGCAGTATATGAAATTGCACTCTTCTTTCGTCTATTTTTTCCTGTTATATCTTTAGTGTCATGCATCATACAACATGGTGCAACTGCTCTTAATTCGTTACTATTCTTACTCCATAATTTAAAAACCATGGCATAAAAAGGATAAAAACAAAAAGTATTATCTTTAGTAGGAATCATATGTTTATTTCCATAATGGTAATGAACAATTAGGTTTCTTTTTTGGAATTTTACTATCAGCAGAACTCACACATGCATCTGTAATACATATTTTTGGTTCATCAAATAATTTAAATCCTGTTTCTATATTTCCTAAAGGAGCGTCTCCACAAGAATAAGATCGTTTAATGCTTCCATCAGGTTCACGAATAATGCAACTACGATAACCAGTAGAGCAAGTCCATCCTTTAAAATTATTAAAATTAAATGCGTTAAATCTTTCGGCCTGATCAAGATACCATTCTTTTCCCTCATCATCATTCATAATAATTTCAAATTCTTGACGAATATTTTTGAGTTTTTTTGATTTGACCTCCATATTTGTAATCTGAGGCATACCATTATGTAGTATTTGCATTTGATCTTTAGAATATCCATCAACAACAAATGATGCAGTAGGATCACTTTGCGGTTTAAGTGTTACGTTTATACCCCGTTCATAAAAATATAATAAGTCTTTATATATTTCATCAAACTTTTCTGGTACCATTACAGAATTAATTGTTACTCTTACTCCATTACGTTGACAAAAATCTAATTTATCACCAAAATCCTCAAGTTTATCTTTTGTAACATATTCACGATGAAATGATGCAGTAATAGATGCTCTTGAAAATTTCTTTGCTGATTCAACATATCGTTCAAACCATTTCATAGGTCGAGAACAATTTGAAGTCATATGAACAGAAGTATAATTTGTGTTTTCTACATCATTAGCAAGATATTCAAGTATATCTAAATATCCTGGATGAAATGTTGGTTCTCCTCCGGATAAACTAAAATGAAATGAATTAAAATTTCGTTCTCTAGCTTGTCGTTTAATTTCATCAATAGTGTCTAGACATAAATCAGTAGGACGATGATCTTTCGTATTACTTCTCGCATAAGGCCAACAATAAGAACATCTATAATTACAAAATCTACCCAATAACCACGATACTGTAAATAAGTCAGACTCCAACATTTTCCAAGTTCCGACTCGTTCAATTTTATTCCATGGTATTTTAGTAAAATCGTATTCGCTTAATTTCATATTTAAACAAGTAATTCTTTTAATCTTTCTTCGCAACCATAAACTATATTATATAAAAAATAATTTTTTTTATATTCTTTCGATTTTTGACCAGGCATATGTTTTTTATGTAAATTTAATCTTTTTGAATATAAAAAACATTTAATACCAAGTGTTTTAATTAAATGATATTTCAATCTTTCACCATCTTGATCATAATAAGTTATGTTTGAATAAAATTTTTCTGTTTCATCTATTATAATAGATTTAAATTTTTTAGCATATTTATCATCAATCGAAAGAACACCTGATTTTGCATCTACATAGCTGACACCAAATTTGATTTTCCTCTCTCCACCACGACCAGTATACCAATTTGTATTTTCAAACAAATACAAATGTTCCCTTTTAATATCATACGAATTAGATAAAAAATTATAACTATTATAAGAATAATCTAAACTTTTTAAATAGTGATACCAAAACAATATTTCATTCAATGAAATCTGACATGTATCTATCTGCATCAGTATCTCATCCCTATCCCCATAATTCCTGAGATATTTGTAAGAGATTGGAAATATTTGTTGAAATACTTCTACCAATTCAAAATAATCAAAAAATTTTATATCTTCATTTTTAAGAAAAGGATTTCCTGCGTAAGTTTCTCTAGCTATTATCTTACTTCTTATAAAATCTTCATCCTTTTCCGTATAAATGTATAATGTATTATTACGAAAATCAGGAAAATAATTTGGAAAATAATATTGTCTATCAAAACCAGAAAAAATTTCGATCCTTGTTTTTATTTTATCCCATGATGGTAATAAACCATAAAATAAAATACTCTTTTTCATAATTATTGAACTCTTATTAATTCATTATCTTCAATTTGATAATTTTGAAAATAATCATTGAAATTTTGATCCCAAATTTTATCAGATTTTTTTCTATAAACCAACCATCTATTATACTCTCTATATTTAGGTTTAAAATTTTTAACATAATTTGTAATATAATCTAACCAATATTTTGCTGACAAACCATCTTTTCTTTGATAATTTTGTGATTTTGTTTTTATATTTTTTTCTAACAAATCATACGTTCTTTCAATATCTTTTAAAGTTTCTTTTTTATATTCTAACATTATTAAAGATGGATCCAAATATTTCGGAGTTTGAACAAGAGATGCATCAAACCAACAATCTAATTCAATAAAAGATTCAAAAACATCGTAAATGTCAAGCATTTGATAAATTGATGTTGTACAACTTATATCAACATGAGAAAAATCATTTATTTTTTTAAATTCTTGTATATTACTTTTTAACTTATCCCATCTACCACCATGTCTAAAATAAGAATAAAATGTTTTACCAGCATCTACTGAAATTAAAATCGCAGAAGAATGAAATGGTTCAAGATGTTTAGATAATTCATCAACAGAAAAATCAGCATTAAAATTTGTATGAAAAGAAATCATTATATTCTTAGCATTTGGATGTTCTGCTAATTTTTTTAAAGTAGGAAAAAATTGTTTTTGATAAAGTAACTCGCCTCCAGCAAAATCAACATATTGTAATAGTGGAAAATTTTCGTTTAAATCTTCAACAATTTTTAATGCTTCTTCAGTAGACAAAGCCATTTCATTTTTATCGTTTGGTCCATGTCTATGTTCAGTTCCTAATAATTGTCTTAAATCATTTAACTTAACTTCTTCATCTGGTTCATACTTTCTTAATTTTTTTGACCAACCAGAAGAATATACTTTAGAACAATGCAAACAAGAAAAATTACAAGCCGTACTAAATCTAAATTCAAGATGTCTAAGACCATCAAACGATACGGAATGATTATTTTTATTATAACACTCAAATAATTTTTTATTTGTTCTTTCTTCTTTTATTTTACCAAAGTTTTCAGAAGTATTAATTTCTTTAGGAGGCTTACAAAAATAATTTTCATCATTTAAAATATAATCTTTTCTCATAGATTTTGCATTTACCTTTTCCATCTCTTCACAAGTATCACATCCCGAAGGCCATTCATTATTATATAAAGTTTTTCTTAATTCTTTAAAATTTTTATGATTAAATATCTCTGAAGGTAATATTGTCTCATTAGCAAACACCAATTGATTTGCTTGTCTTGGACAAGTTGTTATAACTCCGTTTTTATAATTAATACCACCGAGTGCATAAAAACAAGTTAGCATATTACTTTCTCGTCTATAAAAATATCTCTTTTTTTCTGCTTGCATGTTTGCCAGCACTTTTCAACAGGATCAGTTTCCCAAGAATCGACAATATATTCAAATAATTCACCATCCAACACTTCTGATACTGTATTGTATTTAAGATTATTAGACAATACTTTACCTAACTCCATGTATTTTTTTCCAAATTTAGATTTAACATTTCCAGTAGAATGTAATTCAAGTGCTTCTGAATTAAGAAAACAGCATGGTATTAATGCTCCTGTGTGATTTATAAAAATACGTTTTTGATTACCATACTTACAAAATACTTCTTGTTCTTCTATCACTTTTTTCTTAACTTCGCCACTTCCTTTTCTATGCGAAAATATTGTTCTAAAATTAGAAAAACCCTCTTCTTCAGAAATCTTTTTTGCCTCTTCTAGTAAATGTTTATTGTGTTCAAATACGATAAACTGCCATGTAGCATTACCCCCCGCTTTAATAAATGCTCTATAATTTTCTTGGACTTTTTTAAAATTAGAGCCTATTCTATATTTTTCTAATGATTCTTGATCTGTACCATCAATACCAAAAAATACTGAACCACCATATTCTCCCAATTGTTTCCAAAAATCTTTTGTTTTAGTAGAACCATTAGATGCTATATTCACTTCTACAAATTCTAAAAAATGTTCTACTATATCCAATATCTCAGGATGCGTTGTGGGTTCATCTACAGATCCACAAAAATTGAGCAATTTTAAATTATTAAAGTCTTCTTTTCTAATCCATCTTTTTAAATCAGAAAACGACAACATATCTTTATTTAAAATATGACTTACTTGTTTTTTCTTTTCTTGTCTTAAACATCCTGGACATGCTATATTACAAAATGATGTTAATTCAACATCAATCCATTCTACTGTTTTAGTTTTCCACATTTTTAATAACCGCTCGTTTTCCATCATCGCCACATGTTAAATAACATCTAGGTAAATGTATAGGATGAAATTTATCCCAACTTTCTTCTAACGTTTTTTCATACCATTGACTAGACAATATATTTTCTATACTATGTTTATTCAAATCATTAAAATCATGTCCCACAGAATCATATAAATGAATCATAGAATTATTTTTTTGAGCAACATCCTCATCATATAAATGACAACAGGGCCACAATCTTCTATTTGCTCCAATGTATATTTCACCCTTTACCTTATGTCTGCATACTATTTTCGCTTCTTCATATTTCTTTTCATATGCTCGTTTTTCAACATCTTCATATTTCTCAGAATCAATTTCTTTTGCGGCCTTCGATTTAATTTTTGCAAAATCTGAATTATTCCTCCAACTTTTACGAGTACCGAATCTCATTCCTTTTTCTTTAGCCATCTGCCTTGCAAGATTCACTTCATGTTCATTATAATCAAAAATAATATATTGCCAAATGCTATGTCCTCCTGTAGAATGATATGCATCAACATTCTGCCAGACTTTTTCTAAATTTACATTTTCTCTATAATCATTCCTAGTAGCACCGTCAATAGCCCAATGGATATGAAATCTTTTATTTGAATTTTTCGATAATACTCCCAAATCTTTCCAAAATTCTTCCGTCCTAGTGCCGCCATTTGTAGACATTTCAATATCACGAACATTCTTCTCATATAAAAAATAAAAAAGAATTTCTTGAAGATCAGGATTAATCATAGGATCACCAAGAACACCACACATTTTAATCTTAGTTTCTGTTAAATCAATATCATCAAACCAATTCTCAATTTCTTCTAATTTCAAATTATTTTTTAAATAATATTTTCCAAAATTATCTAACATAGTACGCATACATGCAGAACATTTCGCATTACATAGGGATGATAACTCTATTTCTATAATGTTTATTTTAAACATGATATAACTTGAAAAGATTGTTCGGGTATTTCGTTTCTTAAATTCAAAAAAGAAACAAATTTTTTCAATTTATCAATATATGTCGAATTATATGAATTACTTTCAAAAAAATTTTCTAATTCATTTTTAAAATAAACACTATTATCAACAATCATATTTTTACATTCATCCGTTAAAAATGAACAATTTAACATTTCAGGCATTGATAAAAAATCATAGGAAATATAATTTAATATTGTTTCTATATCTGAATCATAAACATCAATTAACCAATCTATGGTCTGATCAAAGTTTAAAACATTTAAAGAATGAAAAACAAAATGAGGAATTATGTCTATATTATGAAAATTTAAATTCAACCATTTTTTATAATTTTTTTCAAATTTTATAAATTTAGTTCCATATCTTACAAATTCTGCAACTTCATGAACACCATCAATACTAATATTAAAATTAATATGTTTAAATCTTTTTAATTGTTCTATCCATTCTTTATTGGGGAAAACAGAATTATTTGTAACAAGAAACAACTCAATATTTTCAGCATCTATTTTTTTAAATACATCAATATATCTTTTATCTAAAAATGGCTCGCCCCCTAAAATTTTTATTTCATTCAAATCCATGATTTTAAAATCTTCTTCATGAATTGTATTTTTTACATCTCGTCCTTTAAAAGTATAATAAGTTCTTTCTAATAACAGATCATCTTCATACCAAGAAGAACTAAATTTCGTATTACAGTCTACACATTTATAATTACATTTATTACTTAATGCTAATTCTAATTCTTTTATTTTTGGATTATCGATATATTCTTGTTTATATCTTTCATTAAAATGTTGTCTATAACTGTGTTTTCCCAAAGACTCATCTCTATAACATTTATTACATCCTTCTATTTTTTCATCATTTAACATTCTTCGTCTAAGATTATTATTCTCTCCACTATTGAATGCTTCGTATATAGAATTATATTCAGAATAAATTCTATCACTAAACATACAACAAGGATTAAATTCACCAAAAGAATTTCTTTGAATATGTACAAAAGGCGCCATGCAAAAATGTTTCATAACATATTATTTTGAAATAATTTTTTAATTGTTAAATCTGTATACCAATTACTTTCTTTTTGGGAAACTGCTTCATAATTCAATTCATCAATTACATGTCGATTAAACATTTCATCTATAGAGTTTTTAGATTTTGTAACACACATACCGCATCCACAAAAAGTTTTGGGACAAGTAATCATAGGTACTGTTTTTTGATATAAACTATCAGCAAGATCATCTATAATTTTATCAAATTCTGATATCTTTCCTAATGGTGATACATCACCGTTTAAATTAACCGCACACGTTTGATGAGTATAAACCGCATCGAGTTCTGAATTCAAAAAAAGAAAGTACCAATTAACCATGCAATTCCACCCCATAAAATTAGTGTCAGGCAAAAAATAAGAATCCACGCCGTCTGCTTTGAAACACCTTCCTCCGCAACACGGCCTTCCCAATCCTTTTTGTGTATTTCCTTTTTCCTTGACATCCTGTCCCCTTTGTTTCCAATAGTTACGAAACCATTTCATTTGATCTTTATTATACTTATGTGTATAACCCAATTCTATTGATTTAGTATCTTTAGGATTATCATCACCAATAATACGAGGGACATAATCTACTTCGTTCTTATCTAAAGTCTCACAAACCTCTACACACTCCCAAAAATAATCTTTATGAAACATTACATTGCATTTGAATTTATCTTTCAATGCAATAGCATTTTCTATTACTCTTTTCTTTTGTTTATCTTCTGCTTCACAATGATAAGAGATAGTTCCTCCAGTAGTTGTTTCTATAACCCTTTGTAAGGTTACTAAACTAAACCATCCATTAGTAGTTAATCCTCTACTAAAATCTGGATACTCATCTCTACAATATTCTAAGAAGTCAAAAAAACGAGGATGAATAGTCGGCTCACCTCCCGTAAAACTTAACTTTTTCTTTGCAGGTTTATTTCTAAACTCATCATATAGATTTGCATACTCTGCAATACCATCCATAGTCTCACATAACTTTTCAAAACTTAAATATGGAGAAGTTTTATTATTTCTATGAGGAGGACAATAAGTACAAGCATATGAACACCTCCTTCCAAGATCCCAAATTATTTGATATCTATTAGATTGATCTTCAATGTTATTAATTTTAGACATAACCTTTCAACCAATCTAAGTCTGGAAATATATTATCAAAATCTAAATTTCTTTCTTTAGCTACTTTATAGCACCATTCATTCATTTCAGGCAATCTTTCAGACCAATCTTCAGCATTCATAAAATTTAATAGACCTTTTAATCTTTGAATACCATATGGTAGCTCTTTCCATTCATCCCAAGTTAATTTTTCTACACCATTACACTTTTGCCAATTACTTCTTAGCCATTCACCAAAGTCTCTATACTTTAGAGTTGTTTCTTTTTTAAACCAATCAGGTAATACTTTCACATTTAATTGAGGAGGCCAATAAGCGAGATGAAGATCAATCATACCAGCTCCTGCAGGATACTTATTCAACAGTTTCCAATCTTCACTCAACTTCCATTCAATAAATTCTGGAAGATAAAACATGTTAAGAGCTGTAATGCATGTTGCAGTAGTTAGTTTGAGATTGCCGTGAGGATAATCGTCAATGCGATGCAACTGTTTAACAATTCGCTTCCATGGTGATGGATATCGTATAAAGTGATTATGATCCCCATAAGCATCTATAGAAAAATGAAATATGACATTTTTATATTCTTTCCATAAATCAAATAAACGAGGTTCCCATTCTATACCATTTGAATTATATCTCAATTCAATGTTCTTAGCATATCCCATTTCAATTATCTTTTCAAGAACTTCATAATGTTCATTCATTATAAGTGCTTCACCACCTGCCCAATATA
>Ga0066849_10000117_pt1 | contig 27768 bp, 19 predicted proteins | sample ETNtaG_9_FD_65492 | JGI IMG/M metagenome (GOLD analysis project Ga0066849, IMG submission 65492) | Marine microbial and viral communities from oxygen minimum zone, Eastern Pacific Ocean - ETNP201406SV69 | ecosystem: Environmental > Aquatic > Marine > Oceanic | place: Pacific Ocean: Eastern... | reverse complement strand
GACCTACCTTTTGTTGCAGGTTGTCATATCATTACCGGGCAATGGGATTTTGTCATTGAAGTTGTAGCTAAAGAAATGGATTCTCTAGGTGATTCAATATTAGACAATCTATCAAAAATAGAAGGTATAGGTCACACTCAGACTATGGTCTCTTTCTACAGTTATCGAGGTGCTGCACGTGGCTCATGAGTTTCACTTGCTCAGCAGAAGTTTCGCTACTTCGCGCGAGAGTTTGAATAGGTTGAATAGACTACCAATACATGGAGATGTGCTATGCAGATTTTGAAGAGAGCTGATGACCTGATAAGGCTACGCGTAGAACATGAGGATGACTTGTGGGTAATGTCACAGTTAGTTAAGGGCAAGAAGTATGTTGGCATGATGTCACAAAGAAGAGACCAGACCACAGGGACTCAAGAAGGAGGAGGTCGAGCAAAATCTGCAGAACGAAAGCCCATGTGGATTGAAATTGCTGTTGAAAATTCTGAATTTCAGATGTTTTCAGATAACCTTAGATTGCATGGCGTTATTTCTGATGCGCCTATTGACAAGGGCTCATTTCACACCCACAATGTTGGATTGGGGGACCAAGTCGACCTTGTAGCACAGAATGGTTGGAGCGGCGCTGATGAAAAGTTACTTTCTGAAGCAGTGCAAGAAGGTGGTCGTGCCAAAGTTGCAATCATTGTAGTTGAGAACGATGAGGTTGTTATTTTCCAAATTGCATCCCACGGGATGAGGGACCTTGCAACTTTCACATTAAGAGGCGGCGGGAAGCGCGAGAAGAGTTCATTGGATGCTCGTGAAGGGTTCTTCGTGAAGGCGGCGAAGGAATCTGCATTATTGCTTGGAAGAGATACTCCACTAGTTATTTGTGGGCCAGGTCTGGCACGTCAGCAATTTGAGAAATTAATCAAGAAGAATGGCTGCGAGCAAGAAATCATGAATGTTGCAACCAATATAGGTGGCCGCCCTGCTGCCAACGAAGTCCTTGCAGAAGGGTTGGCTGGAGAATTATTGGGAGAGACTGCTATTTCTAAACAGACAATGATTATCGAGGAAGCTCTGAGGAGAATGGCAATAGATGGAGCAGTTGCCTATGGGTATGAAGCAATTCTCAAGGCATTTGAGCAAGGAGCAATCGAGACTTTAGTAATCAATTCAGAAATGTTGAGGGACGTAGATGCGAAGATTGGCAATGAATCATGGATTGATTTCACCGCCCGCCTTGATGGCACTGGTTCCAATTTGATTCAAGCCTCAAATGAACACGATGCGGGTCAACAACTTGATGGCCTTGGAGGAGCGATTGCTTTGCTTCGTTGGAAAATTGACTAAGCCTCATGAAAAGAGAATGTAGGCACCAATCCCGAACATTGTCACATCGACAATTGCATGTGAAAGATAACATGGCCAAATACTACGATATCTAAGGTAGAGCCATGACCATATTGCTCCGCCACAAAATACACCAAAAGAGGCTAGAATTGCCAGAGGTAGTGGGAACATAACTACTACGCCAATAAAATGGTGGACTGTAAAGACTAATCCAGATAAGATCACTGCTATTTTCCCATCAACGAAGGTCTCAAACTTCTCAAAGATAAACCATCTAAACAGGTACTCTTCCATGACTGAGTTAATCAGAACCCAATAGCAAAATAGGGCGAAGTACATCCAAGGATTCAACAACCCAAATGGTTCCACATAACCCTTGATTTCTGATGCGTCCAAATGGTCACCTAATAGCCACCATGATACAAACATCACCAAACTCATTCCGATTCCTAAGCCTGCTGCAACACCCCAGCCGCCTTGGTTAACTGGTGACCAAGAAATCTCTTTCTTTTCAACCTTGGTTCGCCATAATGCAGGAAGGCCCATCTGCCACAGTTTGCCCAATGCGAAGACAATAGAACCTAGAGTGCCAGCAAAAAGATTGGTGGTTAATAGAGCAATTGAGGAAGCGGGAGCAGAAAGAATGAGTGCAGCAGCATCTCTTTGTTTTTCATCCAAAATCATTCCTCCTGTTGAGTAATTATTTCTTCATCAAATGATTCAAGGAATTCATCGACATCCATTATCCCATTTCCGTTGAGGTCTATTTCATGGAATAAATTGCGCAAATGGAAATCATCATAGTGTGGAGTTAAAATGCGCATAGCATTCACAAATTCACGTTCAGTTAAATGATTAGGATGTGATTTATCACAACAGGCATGAAATACTAACCAACGTTTTTCCTTTTCATGTTGGCTTTGATTTGTAAATTCTGTTCTAACAGTTCGCCATGGAGTTAGTGTTGGATGCGCTCTTGATTTCCCGTATGTGTAGTAAGTCACCAGTCCCATTACACAACAGGTTGCTGCACCAATGATTGCTTTCTCACCCATCAAATAGACTAACATCCCACCGCCAATAATTCCCATGATTTGGAAGAAAGGAAACAGTGGTGATTTCCATTCAGGAATGTACCAAGAGTGGGCCGAAGACGCTCTTCTTAGAACAATGACTGCTAAATTGATGATTATGAAAATCATAATTTGAAAACCTGATGCCAATTTTGCCACATCGTGCACAGGTAGGGTAAGAATCGATACTGCCATTGCTAGGCCAGTCCCCACAATGGCTAAATGCGGTGTCTGAAATTTAGAGTGAACATTTTCAAGTGCTTCTGGCAATAAGTTGTCTCTTGCCATAGCGAAAGGATATCGCGATGCTGCCATGATTCCAGCGAGCGCCATCGATGTCATAGTGATGACAGCCAAAACCGCTGCAATGATGCCAACAATTTCTCCGCCAACAGCATTCGCAAACACGTAGATAGGATCCTCTCTCGCTCCGCTTGCGGTTTCATAATTTGCAGGATCCACTGCGGCCATCATAATGTAGGCAATTCCAGCATAAAGAATCGTGCTGATGAACAGAGAGATAAGAATACCAGAGGGTATATTCTTGTTCGGTTGTTTGATTTCTTCGGCAATTGCGGCAATCTTTGTGACACCAGAATAGGATACGAAAACAAACGCTGCTGTGCCTGCAACCGCTTCCCAACCACCTCCATATGCCCCTGGCCCAATGGGGCGACTCCAATCCATTTCCATTGTCAATACTGCCCAGATGCAGATGATGACGAGGAACCCAACTGCGCCTGTGACAATGGGAGCCTGCACTTTCTTGATCTTCTCCACCCCCAAGATGTTGACTCCGACAATAGCGACCAGAAGGGTCAACGCTGCGATTTCAACATCAATTGAAATCCCAACTAAGTCATCAAAAACCCAAAGATAAGCCTTGAATCCTATCAATGCAAACGATGCTTTGAGGAGGAATGTCGCCCAAAGGCCCAATCCAGAAATGGTGCCCAGTAAGGGTCCAAATGTCCGTTCGATGTAGACATACGACCCCCCGGATGTTGGCATCGCAGTGGCCAATTCTGATTTTGAGATTGCGCCTGGCAGCACAACTAGGGCAGCCACCACATAGGCCAGCCAAATTCCGGGGCCACCCATATCGAGCATTGCCAATGCAGGGAGGACAAACAGGCCTGAACCTAACATTGCAGATAGCGAGATAATGACGACTGAAACGACTCCGAGTTTTCGCTCAAGGGTATCACTGACTAACGCAATTGGCCGATATACGAAGTCGATGATTCCCTTTGCTCCACCAGTGGTCATACTCATTCGAGTAGCAGGCTCTTTTAGAGCCTGTGTATTTATCTGATGAATTTCTGTACGTTTCTGCACGCCGTAATGGTGATGGTTTGCCTATGGTGCGGTTAATCCATGGCGGGGGGTGAATCTGATTCTGACAATGAAGATGTTTCTTCAGATGATTTATCAGAAGTTGTTGAAGTAATCACTGCAACTCAATCCAAGCCGTTATTTGTGACATGGCAGGTTTGGCAACCAATACCTCTAGCCTTGTTAGCGGCACTTCTAGCTAAGTTTTTTTGGATTGATTCAGTTGCTCCACTTGTAGGCTTGTCATCTCAATGGTGGATAGATAATGGTGTGTTATTGTTCAGCGGAGTAATTTTTGCCATATTTCTCTTAGTTTGCTCATTCTATTGGTATGAAGAATGGTCTAGTAGATTTGAATTTACAATCGCTAGTATGTTGACAACTGCAGTTTCTATTTTGTTGGTATTGGGTGGAAAAATAATTTGTTGGCCTTTCTTGATTGCTTCTTGGGTTCTAATCACAGTTGGTTGGGGGCGCTATAACCTCTCACCTAGAAGAACAGGCATTTGGCTTGCAATAGGTGGTTCAGTAGTCCTAATACTAGGTGGAATAATTGCTCATGTATTGATATGAAAAATCATTCAGATTCATCATTTGACCAAGCGTGTGAAGGTAGAGAGGTGTACCAAGACAAGCCACTTTTTTTCACCCTGAATAGACGATATACCACATTTCCAGTGATCCATAGTGAGGGGATACTCAGTAGATAAGCAGAAACAAGTGATTCTTTATGATGATAATCATTGGATACTGAAATTTCAGTAATGCCACTATTATCCTCTCCAGGATGATGCATTACTACGAGTGTCCAAACCTTTGGTTGATTTACCGTTAAAGTGATGGTATCACTTGGTGCAATAGTGGTGACTTCTGACATAGTGGACAATTCCTGCCAATCAATTTCACCCTTCACCATTGCACTTTCACTGTTTTGAGCTACAATCAGTAATACTTCTATCGAGTTTTCCTCATTCCAATTAGTGATGGTCACATCAACGCTATCTCTATACGAGATTTCTTGAACAATATCGTATGTAGACTCTCCAGGGCCAAGACGGAAACTAGGCACCTCATCCATTCTTTCTTCTTGAACAGATACTGCGCCCACAATGATGGAGAGTAAGAGGAGACCAACGAAGCCTTCTACCAAAAAGTGGTTTTTCCATTTCTTCCTAGTAAAGCCGCGTAAAGTTGCCCCGTAGCCATTTCGCAATCGGGGTTGTTTTTGATGAATAAAGAGGGCACCAATACCCCCTACTGCCATACCTAGAGGTATGTCAATAATCCAATGAATTCCCAAATATAGAATAGAGAAAATGAAGAGAATAGTGTTTGCACAAATGAAAACATGGTACCTCCAATGTTCCCAATCCCTTAGGCGTATGCCTTTCTCTTTTACATGTAACCAATTCAGCAACAATATTCCGAATGGAATTGCAACATGTAGTGAGGGTACAGCGTTGTCCAATGGGTCGTGGGAAGCATAGAATGCAGTGTAGGTTCCATTATGATAGAGAAGTGCTTTCATTCCTGGGATCCAAGACGATGTAACTTCTACATTGAAGAAGAGATAGTAAGGTACTGCAATGGCGTAAATCAGAAGGTAGTTCAACGTCACCTTATCAGTCAAATCGCGCTCTCCAGTGAAGGCATAATAGACAGTTGTCACATAGATTAGGAATAGATAGATGAATAGATAGTGGAAATTGAGAAAGTCAGTTAAACTTGCATTCTCAAAGGTTTGCTGAATCCACAGAACAATTTCTCCTTCAAGTCCATACACGATATCAGTCCAGTGTCCAGTGTTTACTTTGATGGGTTCGTTTAACTTGTCAGTAATTCCCTTCCAAACTATGATGACAATATATCCCATTATATGGAGATAATAGCGCTGATCATGAATCATTTGTCCAACTTTTCCAAGTGGTGTTCTCATCGTTGGCTTGTGCAATGTGAATATCCAACAGATGATTGGTGTTAGAATTAGGATGATTCCCATCATCACCCAATAGGGGCTCGCCATATTCATTCGGCGCCCACATCTTACCCTTCATGGTTGCCCTTAGAAGGGGTAAGTAAGTTGCATACGCTCCACAGAACCATCATCGAGATTGAATTTGTTGCAGGACTCAATTTTCTCTCCATAGGTGTGGATGCTGATTGCAATTTGATTGTTAGGATTGCAGACTTTGTGAATGTCATTAGGAGGGAGTACATTGGTAGCCATTCCTGCCCCGGCAGAGATGGTATCAGCTTGAGTCAGAGTAGAGGTGTCAGATTCAGAATTCTTATCTTGGATGTAATTTGTTTCATTCAAATTCCCTTCTGCGACGCCAACCACTCCCCACGTCTCATGATTATGAATTTCAGTTTCTGCATGGGGCGGCCACACCACTGCTAACACTACAAAATCGTGTTCTTCATCGTGGTGTAGCAAATTCCTGCCGTATCCACCATTAGGCATTTTCTTTTTTTCTGGTGGTAGTGATACTGGTCCACTCACTAAGATGTTTTTAGACGCCGTCACCTGCTCTACAATTTCATGCTCATCTACACATTCAGAGAGAGTTTTCCTCACTCTCTCAATATGTTCAATAATATTAGAATTCATTTGAATTCATCCTTCAAGGAGTGACTCGTCTCCTATCTCTTGGGAATAACACGGTTTCTCTCACATTACCTGAGCCGGTCAATACCATCAGTAATCTTGCGACTCCAAGACCCCAACCTGCGTGTGGTGGCGCACCATATCTGAAGCCATCAACATAGAAGGCGAATTCAGTTGGATTTAGGTTCATATCTTCTAGATTAGAAATTAAGACTTCAGTTCGATGCTCTCGTTGCCCACCAGAGCACATTTCATCACGGCCATAATTTAGGTCAAAGCCGCGGGAAAGTTGTCCTCCATCAGGACCTTTCTCGTCTTCGTTATGGTAGATGTAAAATGGCTTCATACTCATTGGCCATCGGGGTAGGAAGTAGAATCCAGGGTATTCCGCAGCGATCATATCAGCATGATGCGCTTCGATGTCATCTCCCCAAGAAATCTTTTCACCAGCTGCTTGGATGATTTCTATCGCATCGCTATATTCTACTCTAGGGAAGGGTATGCTAGGTACCTCCACTGTAATTGGTTCAAGGGCGGGCTCTTGCTCGCCACGCCATTGGTTGATTATGTCAATCAAATTCTGGTCATTCTCAGCCACAGATTTCCAAATGTGATGTATCATTCGTTCTTGTACACACATTACATCATTATCGTTTGCAAATGCCATTTCAATATCGAAGGAGATGAATTCATTGAGATGGCGGTAGGTGTCGTGTTCTTCCGCTCGAAAAGCAGGTCCAACCTCAAATACTCTCTCCAAACCACCTAGAATTGCTAGTTGTTTGTATAATTGAGGCGATTGAGAAAGATATGCATCTGTCTCAAAATACTTCATCGGGAAGAGATTAGTTCCTCCTTCACTAGCACTAGCGATGATCTTTGGTGAGTTCATCTCACTGAACCCCTCTGTAATGAGATGCTCACGCCCGTATTGGAGAACTTTACCACGTAGTTGGAACATTGCGTTGACATGGCTACGTCGTAGGTCGATGTGCCGGTTATCTAGTCTAGTGGGGAGTTCAACATGCACCTTGTCAGTTACTCCCATTGGCATCGGTGCCTCTGCAGTTGATAGAATGGTTGCTGAGTTTGCAACTACTTCGTACTCAGGAGGTGGAGTTGGCTCACCTTCTTTCACTTTAGGAGGTCTCTTTTGTGCAACTATACCAGTAACTTGAATGACGCTTTCACGATTTGCAGATTGAATTGTGGCGAAGGAATCTTCATCCATGTTGTCTTTCTTTAGGAATGCCTGCAGGTGGCCAGTGCCGTCGCGTAGCATGAGAAAGCAGATTGCACCACGACCGCGCACAGCCTCAGCGTAACCCACCACAGTTACTTCCGAATCAATCAGAGCCGCGCCGCCCCTAGAGACTTCACCCAATGTGTGAGTGCGGTATGAGGTGGGCTTCCAAGTGGAACCGTCGCGTCCAGTCATATTATTGGGCGGGAGCCTCTCTCTCTTCAATACCTCGCATAAAGCGTACAATCTATCTATTAAATCACTAATTATGGAACAAGGCAATGAAATGCGAAAATCACTTTAGATGGTTGATAAAGTGGTATATGTTGACAGATATTTGGTATTTATCACCCAATCTCCATTATATGTGGAGGTACCACGAATTAGTAGGTGGCGAAGATTATGAGTGCCTATAATGGAATGAGAAAAGGAATGATGATTGCGGTTTCATTAGTAGTTTTGATGATGAGTTCTAGTGTTGTAGTAGCACAAGAGAATTCAACTACTATACAACCAGGTGATGATATTGATTATACTCGCGAATTAATTGAGGTGCATAAGGACCTCGAGGAAGGAAAAATTTCACTTAGATTAGGCGAGGCTGAAATGTATATTAGTTATGGTAATGGTAGAATTAGTTTAGCTTCTATTCAGACCAAGTATTTGGGTATTGCAGATCTATATGATGAAAATCGTGGCTTCAAGAGTCGTGTAGGAATTCCCACAAAAACAGTATTTTTGCAGAGTTTGATTGGGGCTGGAGAATATGTTGATGGAAACCAAAATGGTTTGTTTGATGTTAATGGCCCAAAGGTTGCAGGTACTATCGAAGAACTTGAGGATGAACATGTTAGCCATGAGGAATTATTGAAATGGGTGGATTATAATGATATTTCATGGACCTTATCTGAGTGGCGTCAGACAGCAAATGAAAATGAAGTAAACATTAATTTTGTAATCTCTTCATCAAATATTGCTTACAATAATAATTCTCAATTATTGGATGGGCAAGTTATTGAATCGATTTCTTACATATTCCACGTGACAACAGTGGAAGAAGAAATTCATGTTGAGGCTGTACCTCATTACGAAGTAATTGCAGAACAAGATGCAGCGTTTGGAGAAAGAATTGATAGTTCAGAATTGATTGCTGAAACCAATGTCACCGGACACGTACTAAATTCAACCTGGAAGTATGATCAAGTTATTGATGGATGGGATATTACTACCGATTCTGATGGTAATGAACGTAATGACACTAGGTTAGTCATCCTAACTGAAATGTCCTATGGTGTAAGTATGCATTCAATGGTGGGTGAATGGATGAAAGAAGAATTTGGGGGTTTATTGTCACCTAAGGCTATTGCTGGTAATACTCCTCACCGGTTACCACCACCTCCCGGGATGGAGCCACCATCAATGCCTGAGCGCGATACGTTGGGTAATCCCTTGGAATGTGGTCTTGCATATTTTGGACCTGCTCCTGCGCCTACAAATGGCCGTGCCTCTGATGAGTCAGATAATGGTGTTAGCGAAAGTCAAGAGAATAAACAGAACGTCCATGATAGAATGAAAGAATATCATGATACAGCATGTAAGAAACGTGGCGAAGAAATCCAGATGTCAGAAGAATCCCGTCCTGAAGCAATTAGAGCGGGCGCAATCCACTTTGAGGATAATGGTGCGAATCTAGGGCGAATCCGTTGGGTTTCAAACGCGACAGTTGATGGAGTAGAGACTGAGGTTTTGTTCCAATTACATGGGGTCCGTCCAGTACTCTCTAAGGATGTGCGTCACGATCCACGAGAAGATCCAATGATTGATTGCAATGAAAATGATAAGGAAGATGCAGTAGATATTTCTGCAGGTACATCTGATGATTATAATGAAAATGGGATTCCCGATGAATGTGAAGATGATGTAATTTGGTCCGGAGTCAGAATCGTAGGGGGTTACAACTATGTTCTTGGCTCATCAGTTTACCATGACCCTGAATTTTCATCTGATGTTCTTACAATTGAAACTCAATCATTTGCTGACCCTATTGTTTATGCGAATGGCAATTTTTCTAAGTTAATCAGTAATTTAGTACAAATGATCCCAATGGCTCTTGGTGTTGTTGTTTTGGCAGCAGTTACTATTGGAGTGGCTTCATCTCGTAGTCGAAGAGAGCAGGCGCCTATTCCTTCACAACAGCAGTATGTACCAGCAGGTGCTTGGGCTAGCGAAGATGATTGGAGTCAGTATCAACAATGAGGTATTGAATATGACAATAGTAGAATTTGGAACGTTTCGCTTAGCAGCAATTAGATTAGCATTAGTTTCTGATGATGAATTTTCCATATCAGATGGTTTTCAGTACTGGGTTGAGTTGCTAACTTCCTCAGAACCCTCTCTATTGCCCCCACCACTTGAAGTCCCCCTAGAAGTTGCTTGAGGAATTATTGCCACTTCTAGTGTAATCAGAGTAGTCTCATTCATGAATAAGAAGCCACCTCAGAAGTCTCGTATGGGAGGTCCCCCGCGAATAACAAATCGCGAGAGAGTTCTCCTCGCACTTGTAGATGCGCCTGATTTCCAAGACCAATATGAACTGCCTCGTAGGTTTAGTCAGGTTGGATTATCTCAGAGATTGGGGATGGCACAATCACATGTATCGCGTGCCCTAAACATACTCATTGAGGAGGGGCTAATTACTCACAAAAGAAAAAGAGTTGTTGGTGAAAGGAGAAGGGTCACCACATATTCTCTAAGCAGTGATGGAATAGACCAGTTGCACGAATTGATTGATTCTATTGAGATGGCTGATGTTCTTACTCTAGGTGAAGAGGGTACACTTGAACAGATAGAACTTAGGCAATTGGTGGATAAATGGACCCGCCGTGGTGGTCAACAATATCCTGATGCTCTTTCACTAACTGACTTACTGCGCGAAGCAACAATCCATGATGGCTTGCCACTGTTAGAGGCACCTCCTGCAGGAGTTAGTTCAGCATCAGATGAAGATCTTTCATCTGAGGCTATTGGATTACATTTGGAGTTAGCAGAATTACGTCGAAGTCAAGGTGATTTAGCCTCTGCTCTAGAACATTTAGACAGGGCTGCTAGACTACATCATAAACGAGGCAATCCTCTTGGCCAAGTGCGATGCGTTTTAGCCGCGGCTAGCCTTGGTGCCCAAGTTGAGAATCCAACAGTTCTCATAGATGCAGTCGCCACAATTCGCGAGCCCACTGAGAAAATGGATGCTTGTTTGATGCTGCACGACGCTATACTATCCAGTGTGCCAGATTCTGCTGCAAATCTCCTAAATGATTTGCCAAATGGTCACCCGGAAGTGCTTCTTAGACAGGCAGAAGCTGCGTTAAGAAAGGGCGAATCAGTTTCACTTTCTGATATTCCTAAGTCTTTACCCGGTGCGACTGGGCTTCGTCAGGATTTATGGGCAATCAGTTACTTGAGATTGCAATGCCGAGTTGCTTCGATGACAGGAACGGGCTGGCCAATTCCCATGGAGGTTGATTCAGCATTAGTTACCATCAGTAATGATTCAAAACAACCTCATTCCATGTTGTATGGTGAATTGACCCTAGCCCACTTAAGAAATCCAGTATTGGAAGTGGAAGAGAGAAAACGGTTGCTTCAGGCAGCATGGGATATGCAACCGCCATTACCCACGATTGGTCACATTGGATTCCAACTGGCCTCTTTATTGCCTTCAGCAGATGCCATTATATTGCTAATCAATCTACAACAGAAATTCCAATCAATGGGAGATGAATCAGGGGTTGCTGTTTGTAACAAGAAACTTGAATCTCTTTGAATCAATACTACCGTGCTTTATGGTCAGGGTTATTATGACCCCCTAGGCCCCAAACAAGTATGGCGAGGGGTGACGAGTTGTTTACATCGGAATCGGTTACTTGTGGCCACCCCGATAAGTTGTGCGATGCAATCTCAGATGCAATTGTAGATGCCTGCCTCAGGATTGACTCAGCAGCACGTGTTGCAGTTGAAACCTTAGTCAAGACAGATGATGGCATAGGTCACATTGTCTTGGCAGGTGAAGTTACTTTGAATGGCCCAACTCCAGATTATGAATCAATTGCTAGAGATACCGCTTCAGCAATTGGTTATTCTGACCACTCAATAGGTATGGATGCAACTTCTAAGAACTTATGTGAAGTTCAACAATTCATTACTACTCAGGCTGCCAATATTGCTCAAGGCGTTGACCGAGATGGGGCTGGCGATCAAGGTTTGATGTTTGGTTATGCTTGCAGGGAAACTGAAGGTTATGATGATTTGAAGGGTCGATATTTTCCACTCGCAGCAGCATTATCACAAAGATTGACACGCAGATTGAAAATTGTTCGTGAATTACCTGCAGACCAAGAAGGACGTCTGTCATGGGTAAGGCCTGATGGCAAAAGTCAGGTGACTATTGAATACGAATCTGGAAAACCAAAAAGAGTCCACACAGTAATTATCGCAATTCAACATGATGCGGCATTGAAAGATCGATTTGGGGGAGATGAAGAAGAAGAACACAATTTTGTCAATTCTGAAATTATTGAACATGTGATTAAACATGCAATACCTAGTTCATTATTAGATGAAAATACCATTATTGTAGTCAATGGGACTGGCCGATTTGCTGACCCAGGTGGTCCATATGCTGACGCCGGTTTGACTGGGAGAAAAGTGATTGTGGATACTTATGGAGGAATGGGCCGACACGGGGGTGGTGCATTTTCAGGAAAGGACCCTAGCAAAGTAGATCGCTCCGCAGCATACGCTGCTCGCTGGGCCGCTAAACATGTGGTGGCAGCAGGTATTGCAGAAACTTGCGAGATTCAACTTGCCTATGCAATTGGAAAAAATAACCCAGTCAGCGTGCGAGTTGAGACCTTTGGTACATCAGCAATATCCGAATCAGAATTGGGAGAAATGGTTGAGAAAGTGTTTGATTTTTCTCCACGGGCAATCATCGATAGATTAGGGCTCCTGCAACCTATCTATTCCTCTACGGCGTCGGGTGGCCACTTTGGTCGAACCCCTGGTGCTGACGGCCCTTTCCCTTGGGAAAAGTTAGATGACGAAATCCTCAGCGCATTATGCCAATAATGAGATATTTTGCTATTTTGTTTCACATTTTCTTCTGTACTTATTATTGACTTTTTATTGCAGTAAAAACAAATCGCCCGTAGGGCGCAATCCCCGCCGCCGTTATAGGGTAAGCGAATGTCGGAAGTGTTGAGGCGGAGTCATGCGGAGAAAGTCGAGTCTATCAATTGCGCTATTATTATTCAGCGCAGTCCTTCTGCCATTTGCATCAATTCCAGTAGTTGCAAGTACTGAGATTGATGTAACATTATCCTCACAACACGAATATCTCGTGCCTGGTACTGCAACCAATGTTTCTGTCACAGTTACAAATGATAATCTGATGAATACGAGAACATTCAATCTAACACTCAACAGTACTTCATTGCCTTCTGATTGGAATGTCACACTTGCAGATTCAGCTTTAGGGCCCATTTTCCCTACTCAATCTGCTTCTACCATTCTAATTGTCCGACTAGACCCTAGTGCTACTCTTGGCTCTAATGGGCAGGTTGACTTGATTGTGACTAGGAGTGATGATGCAAATGAATCAACAACTGTAACTCTTCAACTTTCGGTTGCTCCGCTCTATTTGCCATCTTTAGATATCGGAGTTGTTGGAGATAGAGGACTCGTGACTATTGAGCCAAATCAAACAGTTGACCTTGATGTACCAGTGATGAATGGTGGCAATGTGGATGACACTTTTATTCTGCAAGTAGATGAAACTTCAGATATTGCAGATTTTTGGTTGAATTGGAACAATCAGTCCAATAACAGTGGCAATAATAGCGGTAACAATAGCGGTAACAATAGCGGTAATAATAGCGGCAACAATAGCGGTAACAATAGTGGTGGCAATGGTTCTAATGGTACTTCAATGCCTGGGATTGGAAAAGATGTACCTCAAGGATGGGAAGTGAGATGGCTAGATCCTGTGGCTGTGAATATGACGGCAGGTGAATCTAGGACTCATACTCTGAGAGTAACAGTTCCATCAGATGCCATACCAGAATATAGGGGGATAGCTCTCTTTGCTGGTTCATTAGGGGGTAACTTCAGCATCCAAACTGTAATTGTAATTGAGGTATCAGTTATCAGTGATGTAGTTGTCCAATTGATACACGATGCAAATCGAACTTATCTTCCGGGTGTTACCGAAGAGGTTTCATTCAATATTACGAATAATGGTAACGATGAAACCTCATTAATCTATCAAACAACAACCGATACATATTGCAGCGCTTCTATTGCTGGCCAATCTGTCGGTGACGATTTACAGCCATTAGAGAGTGAAACAATTTCACTCAATATTACGCCATCAGCCTATAGCCATTGGAATGATAGTTGCACAATTTCTATTTTTGCTGAAGAGAGTTCTACCGGTGTTGTCCACGAATCTGCTTACACAATCGTACTCGGAGTAGATTGGGGTTGGGAGATAACTCCTCCCTCAAATACGACTATTGAAGCAGGCGAAACTGCAACTATTCAAGTTGGTGTGAGGAACATTGGTTCAGAGCAAGATGAGGTGCGCTTCGATATGGTTGGTCCGGGCTCCATATTAGCGACAGGGCCACCTACATGGGTTACTGTTGGCCGAGGCTTATCTGACGTTGTATCTTTCCAAGTGCAGATTCCAAGTAACACTAATCTTGTTGGCTCACATAACCTAACTTTGACTTCTACAGGCCTTCATGGTGGCGAGCAAGAAGTAGTGACTATTCCTATCTCTATAAGTGCTAGAAATGAAATTGATTTGATTGCACCACAAGGTGGCAATGTATTGGTTGCAGCGGGAGCTAGCAGTAATTTCTCTATTATGGCAACCAATACCGGTACATCCTCTCTCTCATTTGTTTTGGATTGGAGTGGCTTGCCATCTTCACTATCCTTTGAGCCGGTACCACCCACTACAACAGTTGGCGTGGGTGAATCACAGAGTATTCCAATTACCGTTGTAGCAGGTAGTTCATCTTCTGCTACAAGCCATCAAGTCACTCTATATGCAAAGTTAGTCAACACCTCAGAAATAATTGCACAGACCTCATTTACAATTGAGGTTGGTCATTCTCCAAGCGTACAGATTCTAGCATCAGGAGATATTCTGCCTGTAGGTGAGAACACAATTAGTTCAATGGATTTTGTAATCCTAAATGATGGAAACCAAGAGGATCAGTTTTCACTCTCACTTTCACCCTCTACTGATGGTTTTGAAGTGACAATATCGCCATTATTGGTGACTCTAGCTGCTAGTGAACAACAGATAGTCACAGTGTCAATGAGGAGAACAACCGCTATCGGAGAAGTGAATCTCTCTTTGGTGGCTACCTCGTCAAATGACGCATCAGTCATTGATTCTTATTCATTCAGAGCAAGTGAAGTAACACTAGGAGTTATTGCTGCTTTGACAAGCATAGATTCTACCGCCTCAGTTGGCCAAGCCATCCAAGCCTATCTATGGTTGACTAATACTGGAAATGCTAACCAAACTTTCCAGTTGGCAGTAACTGGTCTTGATTGTAGCAATGTGCAATCAACTCTCACTCTTCCACCTTCCACATCAGCAGTACCTGTTCTTTTGGAGTGTACTGTTGCTCAGAACACACCTGCTGGTACAACTGTACTTTCAGCAAGTGTCACGTCTTTAGCAGACCCTTCCGTGAGTGCTACAGCAAATCTCAATTTTACCATACCACAAGATAGAGTAAACGGCCAACCTCGTCTATCTGTTACTGTTTCAAGTAATGGCGAAAACACCCTTCCACACGAAGGTAGCCTAGTACTAACAGTGGTATTACAGAATGATGGAAATGAACAACTTTCTGGCACATTGGCATTAGTTGGAGAGGGTGCAGCAGACCTTTCACCAAGTTGGACAGCAGTAGGTGGCTCCTCAAATCCCAATTATGTCCTCACTCCAGGAGGGGGCGCAACATACGAATTGATGTTGGTCTCAACAATTGCCAATAATGGAGGTGATTTAGACCTGCGAATCCAAGCGGCAGGCTCTGGCCATCTCTTACTTTCAGAACCATTTACAGTGAGTCCCGTGGGTCCAACAGTTGCACCAGATGGCATTTCATTCGGGTTCTTTGAATTGGACAATCAAATGTCCATCACAATTATGGCAACAGGTTGGCTAATCACAATTCTCTTTGTGGTCCTAGCAATTTCTCGTCGTCGCCGCGCTAATAGGGACCACATTAGTTCTACTTTCTACGACATAGGTGATGATGAAGAATTACCTCCACCTATTGATTTACCTCTACCTCCGCCTCCACTACCGGATGCTCCTGCTTTGGAAGATGGTGAAGCGAGAATCAGTGATGGCAGAGTTGCTTGTCCAGGTTGTTCTTCATCATTGAAGATGCCAGAGGGTCGAACCCCTCCATTCAAGTTCAAGTGTCCAAAATGTAAGGAATCTATTCGAGCAGTAGAATAGTGGCGCCTAATCATTTGAGTTTCTGTGCGCAGATAATGAAAGCAGTGTGGCCCATTGGGTTGTTGCCGGGCCTAACGCCGCCCTTGGATGCTTTCGACCAAACGCGATCAATCCTCTCTCCTGCCCATTCTACGGAAAGTCCAGCCTCTTCACAAGCATTCCAAGATTGTTCTAGTTGACTAGTTACAGGGCAATAACAGGTCAACCTACCTCCTGTTCGTAGTAACGGGGCAAAGTGAGGGATGGCATGCCATGGTTCAGGTAGGTCTATTGAAATCGCATCATATTCTGTTGAAATAGAAGCAGCGGAATCTGCAGTTGCAGCCTCATAAGCATCACCTTCTACCAAGTGAAATTCTGGAAACCCGTCCCAACTAGATGAGGCTAGTGCTATATTTTCCATGCCTACTTCGGCATGTTCGGGACGCAATTCAACAGAGGCGACTAAGCCATTCGAGCCAACTACATTGGCTAGATGTAAAGTTAAGCCAGCTGAACCAAAACCAATCTCAAGCACCTTGTCACCAGATGTGATGCCAAGGCTTGAACAGATTAGAGAGGCATCTTTTGGTGTGATAATTTGAGCCCGTCTATGCATCCCCGATGTGATCTCGCGTAGTCCGGGTTTTAACACAAGGAATTCTTTCTGTCCTAGAGTAATCACGCTACCAATCTCGGCTTCTTTCAAGGCACGCGCAGGATTGATTCTCCCTATTCCTTTGACTTTTATTTCACGATCTTCAATTCGTATGAGATAGACCCGTCCATCCTCTTCTCGTAGTGCTAGGACCCGCTCGTCTCCCATGTTTGCTCAATACCCCCGAGAGGCCATCATTGGTCAATCCTTTCGTTAGTCTAATAACTAAATAATATAGATTTTTGAATCATTTTTGAACATATAGTGAGATAACGCCCTACGGGCGTCATTATTTTGCTGGCGCACAGTTTAATGACGGTTGAGGTGCGAGGTATAGTCAACAGGAGGGTTGCGCCATGTCTGATGAGGTTCAAGAGTCACTTGATGACGATGTCATCGATATTGTTACTGATGAGTCTGATGCCGTAGATATGCCACTTCCTGAAGATTGGGAATCCGGAGAGGAGTTTGGGAGCCTTGAGGAATCAGAAACCAATGTAATCGAGACTCTCCCCATTGCTGAATGGATTGAAACGATAGATATTGAATCAACTAAAGATGTACCTGTTCCAGAAGACCTTGTTGATCGTGTGATTGGTCAGGAATCGGCTAACATAGTAATCAGGAAAGCGGCTGAACAGCGACGTCACATGATGATGATTGGCGACCCTGGTACAGGTAAGTCAATGTTGGCAAGGTCAATGACTGAATTGATGCCCAGGGATACAATTGAAGATACACTTTGTTACCCAAATGAAGAGGATGAGAACGAGCCTAGAGTTCGCACAGTACCCGCTGGACGCGGTGATAGAATCATCAAAGAACGCCGAGCTCAGTTGAGATTAGCACGGGAGAAAACCAACAAGACCCTCCTTTTCATTACTGGTTTTATTGCAGCCATTCTAGTTTGGGCAACGATAATGACTGGAGATGTACTAACTCTTCTATTTGGAATGTTGATACTTGGATTTGGTTATATGTTTCTGCGTAATCGATTAACTGCAGGTGATGATTCCCGTATTCCAAAACTGCTTGTTAAACACGAACGTGATGATAAGCCGCCATTTGTTGATGCAACAGGAATGCTTGCAGGTAGTCTACTAGGTGATGTGCGTCACGACCCATTTCAGTCAGGTGGGATGGAGACGCCAGCTCATGATCGAGTGGAAGCAGGAGCAATTCACAAGGCTCATGGAGGCGTTTTATTCGTAGATGAAATCAATCTATTAAGAATAGAAGATCAACAAGCTTTGCTGACAGCACTTCAGGAGAACGAACTTCCCATCTCGGGACGTAGCGAGCGTTCTAGTGGTGCTTTGACAACAACTGAGCCAGTTCCATGTGATTTCATTTTGGTTGCAGCAGGAAATCTAGATGCATTGCAAGGAATGCACCCTGCATTGCGCAGTAGAATTAGAGGGTATGGTTACGAGGTGTATGTCAATTCTGACATGCCAGATACTGCTCGCAACCGCCGCCGCCTTATCCGCTTCATTGCCCAAGAAGTTGCTAATGAAAAGTTGAAAAAGAGTGGCAATCCTATACCTCACTTCGATAGAAGTGGAATTGCAGTTCTTCTAAGGGAATCACAGCGCCGTGCTGGTCGTAGAGGAAAACTAACTCTACGTCTCAGGGAACTTGGTGGGCTAGTTAGAGTTGCAGGAGATCTTGCCTTTGCTGACAGTTCAGAGTTTGCTACTTCAGAACACGTGCTTCGCGCACGTGATATCGCCAAGCCACTTGAGCAACAGGTTGCAGACCGAATGATTGAGCGCCGCATGGATTACTCAATGATTGTTAACAGTGGTGAGAGGGTTGGGCGAGTTAACGGCCTTGCTGTCCTTGGAGCGGATAGTGGGCTCTCTGATTTTAGTGGAATCATGCTTCCAGTAGAAGCTCTAGTCACTCCCTCTCACAAGCAAGGAGGCGCAGTTTTTGCAACAGGAGGACTTTCAGAAATGGCAAAGGAATCAGTCACCAATGTCAGTGCAGTCATTAAGAAGTTAACAGGCAAGGATGTTTCAGATTTTGACATTCACGTCCAATTTGTTGATACACATGGAGTAGATGGAGATTCAGCAAGCATCACTATTGCTACTGCAGTTATATCTGCTCTTGAAGAGATACCAATCGCCCAAAATCTAGCCATGACTGGTTCACTTTCAGTTCGTGGGGAAGTGCTACCTATTGGGGGTGTCACGGCAAAGATTGAGGCCGCTGCTAAGAGCGGCATCACTGGAGTAATCATACCAAGGGCAAACTTGAATGATGTTCTAATTGATGATGAATACAAGGACTTAGTGACAATTTACCCCGTTGATACACTTGATGAGGTTTTGGAGTTCGCTCTAATTGATGGGGCGGCTCGTACAAGTCTAGTTGAAAGGTTAGGGGAAATTGTAGATCGCCTAACCAAAGAGTCCAGTTCACCTAGTTCTGCTTGAGTATACAACTGGGTGGGTTGATGGTTCGTAAATCATCAATGGCTATAATTTTCATAGTCATTCTCATCGATATGATTGGCTTTGGTATTATTGTACCATTCCTAACATATATGGTTGAAAATCTCTCTGAGCCAGGTCAACCAATTGGTCGATGGGTCGCGGGTTTGATGGCTGCCTATGCTGCGGCTATGTTCCTGTTCAGTCCCTTTTGGGGGGCACTTTCAGATCGCATTGGAAGGCGTCCAGTGTTGATGTTTGGATTGATAGGTAACTCAGTGGCGTTTGTTGTATTTGGTCTTTCAAATTCACTATGGATGGCCCTCGGCGCTCGTCTTTTTGCGGGGATGGTTAACGCAAATCTTTCAGTAACACGCGCATATATTGGTGATATTTCTGAACCTCACGAAGTCGCTCGTAGGCAGGGTATACTGGGTGTTGCCTTTGGTGTTGGTTTTTCGATAGGCCCCGCCATAGGGGGTGTTCTTTCAGCGCCAGCAGAGTGGGGCTGGACTGATGCTTTTGTTAGTACTATTTTTGAGACCTATCCTTACTTACTACCGTGTGTTGTATCTGCTAGTTTATCCTTTGTGGGCTTTCTTTTTGCTATCACAAAACTGGATGAAAGTTTACCTAAAAAGGAAAGAGAGCAAGTAGAAAAGCGTTCAGCTAGTGAAACTATCAAAACGAATCTATCCAATATTGGTAAAATGTTTAACAGACCAGTGGTCTCTCCTTTACTATGGTCAATGGCCCTATTTTGGATTGGTTTCACCATGATGCACGTCATATTCATTTTATTTACGATGAGATCAATTTCTGAAGGTGGGTACGGCTTCAGTGAGAGTGACAATGGAATTATTTTCACTGTAATTGGTCTTTCTGGAATTGTTACCCAAGGTGCTTTGATAGGTCCACTGACCGATAGGTTTGGCTCAACTAAGTTGTTGGCGGTGGGCTTTTTGGTTGCTGGATTTGGACTTTCATCTATTCCCTATGTGCCTCCAGAATTTGCAATGATGGGCACAATTTTGGTTAGTATAATAATCGCATTTGGTAATGGACTTGTCACACCTTCAAACATGACATTGTTGACTTATGCTTCTGGAACTAATGAACGTGGCACAGTAATGGGTGTTAGTGAAAGTTTACGCTCGATTTCAGCCCTTTTCGGAGTATTAATCGGCGGTTGGTTATGGGATGCTACAGTAAATCGTGATGATGTGTTTGATTTTCACACATCGTTCCGCCTGTGTGGGATTTTTGCGGTATTGGCTTGGGCCTGTTTTAGATTCAGCAAGGCTTGGAGATTTGAAGATGATTTATTTTCTGAGGCGGGGGATGCAGAATGATGGCGGAGCCTGCAATTGTTTGCCACGGGGGGGCTGGACATGGTGCTAAAGATCAACCCACCGTAGATGTGGCTACCTCTCATGGGTGGGATGTATTGCATCAGGGGGGTTCTGCATTGGATGCCGCTATTGCAGCAGTTGTAATTATGGAAAATGATCCATCTCTAAATGCTGGTACAGGTGGGCGAATTAGGGCTGATGGTTCAGTCCAACTAGATGCTGCGGTAATGACTAGCGATGGTCGTTTTGGAGCAGTTACCTGCATCGAACATACGAAAAATCCAGTTCTTGTAGCGGCAAAATTACTAGATGAACAAATCAACATGTTAGCGGGCCGAGGGGCAAGAGAATTTGCGGATAGTCTAAATGTTCCTAGAGATGAAGTGTTAGGCTCCCCAAAACCCACAGGGAATGATACTGTTGGTGCAATTGTACGTGATCAATCAGGCCTAATTGTGGTGGCGTCATCTACCGGTGGATGTACTGGTCGACCCGCTGGTAGAATTGGGGATACTCCACTAATTGGGGCGGGGTTGTGGTGTGACGAATCAGTAGGGGTATCCGCAACAGGAATTGGAGAGGCAATTACTCTCAAAATGTCATGCATTAGAATAGCAGACCGGATATCCTCTGGAGGTGAGCTTTCAGATACTCTACAATGGGCAGTTGAGAAGTTCGATTCTGATGTAGAAGTAGGTTTCATTGGCCTTGCCCCTCAAGGTGAGGGTGTTGGCCTCGCAAATACCAATATGCCTTGGGCTTCAAAGTCTTGAATGGTGCCATTTCCCCTCACTTCCTTCCGTTTCCTATTTACGACCCCCTTGGTGTAGGTCCCTCATGCGTGGGGGCGCGGGGAAAGAGAGGGGCGCGCGAGCGAGCGCTACTTTCCTTGTTTTTATCATGCTATTAGCAACTTTTCTTACATTTGTTCCCACTGCATCGGCAGTTGTAACGGGTGATTTGTCGATAGTTGGGGGGATTGAACCTGCACAGGGAGTAATTTATGATAGGGATTCATCTTCAATCTATCCTTCTGTGAGGGTAAAAAATGATATTTCCAGTCTCCATTCACCGAGGGATATTAGGTGGCAAATTTGTGCGGGCAACCATGTTGCTAACCTTGCTTGCCCGTCTAATTCAGAAACTGCCACAAGTTCCACTGGTCCTATTTTTGGTTTCCAAGAGGAGAATGTATCGTTTGCAAATTTTAATCCATTTCAGCCATTGTCGGCTGGAGTACATACTGTTGTCTTTTTCTTTCCCGAAGCTGATAGTGATCCTAATGATGATAGATTTGCATATACATTTGATGTTGCTGCGCCCTTGAGAGATTTGTCATTAAACGAGATTAATTTCGATGATACTTTAGTATACAACAGTAACACATCTTATCCAATTAGTGGTGAATTTTACCGCCGCTCATGGGAATCTAACGTTAACGCAACCTTTGGATGGGAATTACTACTTAATGATACAGTAATTGCAACTGGGCAAGAAACCTCGATTCCTCCCGTTGCCTCCGACCAACATTGGATTAAGTCGTTCCCTGATTTCAATGCGCCATACCCAGGTATTTTCACCCTAAGAGCCGGTTTAATTTCTTCAGTTGGGGACATGAACGAATGGAATAATATGCAATCGATTACTGTACATGTCAATGATAGCATTGATGTTTGGATAGAATCTATTGAGCCGGCAAGAGGGTATGGAAATACCATTGAGGTAAATGGGGAGAATCTAACCCTATATCCTCTTGGAGATGATTCAGTACGTGTGAATTTGGGTAACATTGGCCATTTACTGGTAAATACTTCAATGATGTTTAGCATATTAGATTTGAATGATACCGTCCTTGACGGACCTAATCCTTGTAATGTTTGGTTGGCTCCAGGTGAATCCGCTTCATGCATATTTGATATGCCTATAGGGGGCGATTTGGTATTCCGAGCAGAGGCTCTGTCTTTCATTGAGGGTGATGATATAAATCCTTCAGATAATTGGTACGAGGTCAATGTAAGTAGTAGACATATGCCTGCTTATCCCACTATCAGTAGCCCAACAGAATCTGAGCGCTTTGATAGCGGCGACAATATCACGTTTATGAGTCAAGTAAGTCAATACGCTGCTTTACCAATGAATTACACATGGCGTCTAAATTATGAAGAAGTGCTTGGATATGGTCCAATAATCGATTCAAGTTTACCTATGGGTGAGTGGCTAGTTACTCTATCTACTAGAGATGCTCAAGGTAATGTTGAAACTGCTTTGCGAACTGTAATGATTCAAAATAGAATCTCATTGGACTTTGATCCGTGGTCTGTTGGCGGTGAGGCGGTAATGAACGAAGAGGTCGACTACGTATTCAATGAGCCAGGATATCCCCCAGAAGGATTTCAATACTATGATATTCAATCCGCAGGTCTTTCCCCTTTGAGAACAATTGATATAGATTTCATTCCAACAGACATTGAAGTTGTAGATCCTGAAATTATTTACTCAGATGTATGGATTAAACTTACAGATATAATCCCAAATTCACTCCCCCGTGAAAGTATCGTATTATACAAGATGGATTCATTAGAGTTAGCGCAATTAAATGAATTTTTGTTGCCAAATGAATATGAAGTCCACATTGAAAATGATACTTTGCATATTATTGACAATGAATTTAGTAATGGTTTGTACATGATAGCAGGGAACCTTGAATTGGCTAATGTTTCTATTCTAAACTTGACAACTATTCAATTACCTAGGGGCGAATTACGTCTTGAGTGGGAGCCTTCTGGCGATCTAGAAAATCCATATTTTGGTGGATGGAGAATTTATCGTAGACTAAGTTATCCTTTCTTTTGGCCATTTGAAAATGCCTCACAATTTACTTCTGTTTTAGGGACTGAAGTAGCGGATCTTGATGCTTATGATTCAAGTTGGGAGGATCCAAGTTCATTGCCAGATGGCATATGCGTATCTTATCTCGTGATAGCATTAGATAGGCAAGGTCAACCCGATTATCTCCACGGTGCAGCCGCGGGGTGGAATGGTGAGAGTGTTGAATGGCAATGTGGTGATTCTGTCCCGCCACGTACTGAAATGTTAAATTTCAACCATCAGGTTACTTTCGATAATAGTTCAGGACAGAATTTGCACCATGTCAATATTACTTGGACATGGCCTGGTTACGGGGATGAAGGTAATATTTCTTGGCGACTATATCGGGTGGAATTAATACCATCTGATATGACTTGGGTTGAGCCACTTGAAACAGATCTTTGGGGAGAGCCTGGGACACAAGGAAGTTATCACGAGGTGGAGCAGCCATTTTTGAATTCAATAAAGAAAGAGCGTACATATTACTATATTTTCGTTCCCGTGGATGACATTGGGAATGTGGACTTCGCTCCACTACAAGCTAATATTGAGGTTGTTGATGTGGGAAATCAATTCTGGGACCATAATTCCTACTTGATTCCTCAACCCCCTCCTGAAGAACCACCGCCTTATGGGAATGAATGGCTAGGTGAATTGTTTGACTTGTGGGAACTTTCAGCATTTAGGACATCTGCAACTATTGCATTTGTAATCCTGCTGCTTAATTTAGTTATGATTCCAGTAGTGATTAATCAAACACGAGGAGTAAGGCGCCGCATCAAACGAGCGAAGATGAAGCAGAAGAAACAACGTGATAGTGATTTGGCTGAATATATGGCAGATGATTTAGAGGATATCTTCAATTGATATCTTCGACTTATATCTGGATATGTTGAAGCGCGACGTGGGAGATTCGAACTCCCGCGGGTAAAACCCACCGGATTAGCAATCCGGCGCGATGGCCAGGCTATGCGAACGTCGCAACGAGTCCGCCGACCTGCCAATCCGACTTAAGGCGAGTGGTTTGTTCACTCTTCATCATCAAACCCTTGTTTCAGGGCTTCTTCAAATTCTTCACGATCAATGACACCATCTTGATTTACATCCATAGCATCGAATTCATCTTCTTCATTAACCAGTTCTGCTGGTAATCTAGCTGAGAAAATTATCTCATCTACAAATCTACCTTTATCACGGTCACGTAATTCCATTACACGGGTTCCTTTAGTTGCCTTGCCAGAGGTCTCTTTGGTTTGATCAGCACTTACTCGAATCATCATTCCTTTACTTGTCAGTAGGAAGAGTTGGTCATCAAGGTCTGGGATTGTATGGGCGCGTATTATTGCATCTTGATGTACTTCGTCAAGTTTCATAGTACGAACACCTTTGGCTCCAGGGTTAGTTTTCCTATAACCATCAGTTTGCATCAGCACTTCTCCAGTTTCTTGGTCAAGTTTTTGTACGCCTTCAGAATCTAGGCGAGGAATCTTGTCTGCTGTTCCAAGTCTACTACGTTTAGCCATGCCATTTTTTGTTACAGTCAGAATCTCAGTTTCTGTATTGTTTGTGGCAATCATCCCTACGACATGACCCCCATCAGCATTTTTCCGGTTGCCCGTTTTAATTCCAAATATTCCCCCAGAAACTCGCCCAGATGCTCGTATTTTCTCACATGAGAATCTTGAAGCATAACCTGTGCTTGAAATCATAACAATATCATGTCCATCAGTACCTACACGAACATTGACAAGAGCATCCCCTTCTATCTTGAAGCGAAGTGCATATTTTCCGTTTCTATTAATGCGCACATATTCTTTCAATGATGTTTTCTTAATCAAGCCATTTCTAGTTGCGAATAGCAAATAATGATCTTCAGGATTTTCTTGCAATTCTTTGGAAATTGGTAGGATGGAAACTACTTTCTCTTCCTCTCTTAATTTTTCAATTAAGTTTCGTATATGGCTTCCACGGCTATGACGGCTACGAACTTCAGGAGTTTGCCAAGCCTTTAGGCCGTATACACGTCCTTGGTCGGTGAATATTAGGAGTCGATCTTTGCTGAAACAAGTGAGAATCAATTTCGGGAAATCTTCATCTTTAGTTGTGACGCCCTTTAGGCCCTTGCCCCCTCGATTTTGAACTCGGAAAGCTTCGACAGGTAGGTGGCGAATGTAATTGTCTTCTGACAGAGAGATAACAATTGCACGTTCCTCAACCAAATCTTCTCTGTCCATTGAAAGTGGCATTGGGTTAATCTCACTACGTCGTTCATCACCATGCTTTTCCACCATTTCATCTAATTCATTTAGTAGAATTTCTAATTGACGTCGTCGACTTGCCAAAATGGATTTGTATTCAGCGATATCGATTTTCAGTTCATTAAATTCCTCATCCACCTTTTTGGTATCCATCTTTGAAAGTTGGTAAAGTCGCCGTTCGGCTATTGCTTTGGCTTGTGGGGCGGAGAAATCAAATTCTGAAATGCTACCAAATTTCACTTCTCCCCGTAAGATTTGTTCAAAATGTTCTCTACTCTCAGCACCTTTGCCAGCAGCCACTACATCGTCAATTCTTGCTTGTGCTTTTACTAGTCCTTCTAGGACATGTGCACGTGCTTCAGCTTTTCCTAGATCAAACTCCGTTCTTCGACGAATGACTTCTTCTCTATGGCGAACGTAAGTGTGTAGTATTACAGGGAGGGTTAATTGAACAGGTTCTCTGTTTATGATTCCCATCATATTAGCAGAATAAGATTCTTGCAGACGGCTAGATCTGTATAGTTGATTTAGTACGGCGTGAGGGTCAGCATTTTGTTTAATTTCAATAACTACTCTAATTCCTTCTTTGTTAGATTCATCACGAATATCTCTGATGCCTTTGACAGTTTCTTTGCTTACTAGTTCAGCAATGCCTATTAGCATTCCATCCTTTTTTACTTGATAAGGAATTTCGTTAACAATGATTCTCTTCCCATTGCTATCATCAAAAACATCACAATTGGCCCGTACATGGAATTTCCCGTGTCCTGTTGCATACATGTCTTGAATCCCATCAACTCCATGAATAGTTGCTCCAGTAGGGAAGTCGGGTCCTTTTAGGTGTTCCATATATTCTCCGATGCTGATGTTAGGTCGAGTTTCAGCATCCCCATTTTCTTCGCCTTCTTCCAATATACGGTCAACATGAAGATGTATGGCCAAGGATAGTTCAGTTAGATTGTGTGGGGGAATTTTTGTTGCCATACCCACTGCAATTCCATCACTACCATTGAGGAGTAAATTGGGTAGCCTTGCAGGCAGTACTTCTGGTTCTTGTTCAGAGTCATCAAAATTTGGCTGAAAATTAACAGTGTTCTTTTTGATGTCTTCTAGCATATGTTTTGCCAAACGATCTAGGCGGCTTTCTGTATATCTCATGGCGGCCGGCGGGTCTCCATCAATGCTACCAAAATTCCCTTGCCCATCCACTAATGGGTATCGCAGACTGAAATCTTGTGCCATGCGCACCATTGTATCATAGATGGATTGGTCACCATGTGGGTGGAATTTACCCATGACTTCACCAACAGAACGTGCTGATTTAGAGTAAGAACGATCAGATGTATGTCCTGCTTCATGCATCCCGTAAAGAACACGTCGATGAACAGGCTTCAAACCATCTCGAACCTCTGGCAAAGCACGGCCAACAATGACGGACATTGCATAGTTAATGTATGACGTTTGCATTTCTTGGTCTACGGTATGTCGAACTTGATTATCGACGGGATTCGGGGGTAATTCTTCATCAGTCATTTAATCACCTCATACATCTATATCTGCTTCAGCAGCGTGTTTTTCAATGAAAGCGCGCCGATCTGGAACATCGTCACCCATTAATGTCTCAAAGAGGGCTGATGTTTCTCCGTCATCACTGAAGTCCTTTGCTGTAACTTTCAGCAATGTTCGATGAGCGGGGTCCATGGTGGTAGTCCATAGTTGGTCAGGGTTCATTTCACCCAGACCCTTGTAGCGCTGTATGCCAATTTTAGCATCAGGCTTATCTGCTTTAAATTCAGCAATAACGGCCTCTCTTTCAGAATCAGAATATGCATATTTAGATGTCCTGCCACGAGTGACCATGTAGAGGGGGGGTTGTGCAATAAACACGTTTCCAGATACAATTGCGGGCCTCATAAATCTCCAAATAAATGTGAGAATCAAAGTGCGTATGTGAGCTCCATCGACATCAGCGTCAGTCATGATTATTATTTTTCCATAGCGTAGTTTTTCGACATTGAAAAAGGTCTCCTCTTCAGCCAACGATTCTTCTCCATCTTCTAATTC
>Ga0066849_10000105_pt1 | contig 29041 bp, 26 predicted proteins | sample ETNtaG_9_FD_65492 | JGI IMG/M metagenome (GOLD analysis project Ga0066849, IMG submission 65492) | Marine microbial and viral communities from oxygen minimum zone, Eastern Pacific Ocean - ETNP201406SV69 | ecosystem: Environmental > Aquatic > Marine > Oceanic | place: Pacific Ocean: Eastern... | reverse complement strand
AATGGTACATGTGGTCGCTGTCACAGGCCCGAATGTTCAGCTTGGATTGAGCAAAACAATGTAGATGGTGAACGCTGGGATTGTGGATGGCCTGCGGCGCAATGGACAAAGCGTGTTGAAAGTTACAACCTCGGTTTCCGAGGCTTGGTTGAAATGCGTGGTGCAGTCACCGCAGCAGGAAGAAGGCAGCACTCTACAATGAGTAAAGAAATCATGGACGAATTGTGACTTCACATTGACTCTAAGGCAATTATCCCTAATCCTTCACATCCTGCACTAATAAGGATTCGAGCCGCTTCAGAAAGGGCTAGATTTCTACTATTAATTCCTGATTCTTCCATTACGTGGTTATCATGATAGAAGCGATTGTACTCCGTTGCCAAAGCCAACAGGTAGGAACTGAAGAGATTTGGCCTTTGGACATTAATCGAATTATCCAGAGATTCTCCAAAGGTGGCTATTCTCTTAACAAGTTCAGCAGCAGTATCTGATAGCCCGTTCCAATCATTCACTTCTGATACAAGAGCATCAACTTCATGCCCATTACTCTCCAAACGACGTCTTATTGAGCAAGCACGCGCATGACTGTACATGATGAAGGGGGCTGAATCTGACTCAAAACTTAGGGCATCTTCCCAGCGGAAATTAATTCCCTTCTCAGGGGAAACTCGAGCGATATTGAATCTAACTGCTGACTTACCTACAGCCTCACCAATTGAAGTCAATTCTTCATCAGAGAGATCAGCTCGGATTTCCTTGACTACCTGAGTTGCTCTTTCTGCGGCCTCATCAAGTAGGCCGTCCATGTAAACAACATTACCCCTGCGCGTACTCATCTTGCCATCAGGCAATTTTGTAAAAGCATAAAAGACAACTTCAGGATTCTTGATTCCAACCTCATCAAGAGCAATGCCAACTTGCTTTGACTGCAATTTATGGTCCTCTCCAAGAATATTTAGCAGACGTTCAGACTGACTCCATTTCCACTGGTGGTAGGCAATATCCCTAGTAGCATACAGACTTGATCCATCCCCTCTGCGAAAGAAGAATTTAGTCGACTTGCCCTGAACTCCTCGGCTTTCAAGTTCTAGATAATGAGCACCATTCTCTGCAGTACCGTGTAACTCACTATCCTCAAGTTGGGCCATAATCACATCAACTGAGCCATCAATGATGAACTGTGATTCTTTGGTAAATGAATCAAACTCTATACCCAGTCTAGACAAGGTCTGCAACATACCATCCAGCACCGGCTGGTATGCTGCCTCAAATTTTGCTAAAGTATCCGCATCAGCCTCTTCAGATGCTTGAACTAATTCTGTTACACCAGACTCAACTGTTGAATCGTCCTCTTTCAACAAATTTGCCGCTTGATAAAAACGAACTCTTTGGTGGTCAGGCTTTTCTGGATAACTATTATCTTCAGCAATTTCTGCTGCATTCAAGATTTCAGTTACCCTCTCCTGATCTAAATTATCAAGAGCCCAGGCCAAGATTCCAACCTGCTTGCCCATATCATCGACGTAATACTCCGCTCTTACTTCATCACCAGCAAGCCTGTGCATCCGCACGAATGTGTCACCAAGAATTGCATTACGTGAACGACCAACATGGAATGGCCCATTGGGGTTCGCAGAAGTATGTTCAATTAGCAAAGATGAGGGTTCTCGGAAATGACCCACGGTTTCAGGATTGTTCAAAGTATTTTGAATCGTTTTTTCCGCAAGCCACTGAACGTCAACAAAGAAATTGCAAAATCCACCTTCGCAAGTAACTTCTCTGCAACCATCCAAATTAGTCAATAATGGAGCCAATTTCTCTGCTAGGTTTGAAGCAATTTCTTGTGGGGCTTTTTTCATAGACTTTGCTAGAGCAAAACAGGGTAAAGCAACATCTCCTTGATTTGCATGCCTTGGAGAAGTAAAATTAGCCAATGTAGCATCTGGATTATCATCGCCCATTTCATTTAGGGCATCCCACACAGAACCCTGAATGACTTCGATTAATTGGCGCACGCTATCAACTCCAACTCCATCGCAATAAAGCAGCCATGCCGCCAAAAGCTTGCTTCAAGGTCATGCCTTCTTCAGAGTCTGTAGAAATCAGTCTAACTGAGGCTGCTGATTGAGATGCTAATAATGACAACTCATCTATTAAGTCAATCTCTCTATCCTCATCTTCACGAACTTGATCTGAATCTGCATTACATCCGGGGCAATCAGGAATCTCGTGTAATCCTTCAATGGTCAGTGACCATTCGTGCTTACATTGACGGCAGTTGAAATATACCGTCTTCTTACGTAATGACTCTGAAAGTAGAAGAGTGTCAACGGCCCCTTGGTCCAAAGCAGAGCGTATCATCATCTCACCGTAGGTTGCCTTAGGATGTGCATTCATAATCTCCTTGAGAAAGCGGTCAACAAATTTTCTCTCTTCATCAAGTTCAATCTTATCCATCAAATCTCCAGCATTCTGAACCAACTCTCTCAAGCCGCTCTCGTTTGAATAGCCAACATCAAAGAGCGGCTTCTTCACTATTTTCTGAATTTCGTGATGTAAGTAACCGTTGTTAATGACAAAATCCTTTGTCGCACCAGGACCTCCAACAATGATTCCTTTGAGATCTGAAAGCATTGGCAACCAATACTCACACGCTCTTTCAGTGACCTTCTTGAAGAACTTATCAGCAGCCTCTTCAATTAGTCTCTCGAAACGCTGTTGAGACTGCCCACCTTGACGGTGTTTACTGGGCACTAGGCTAGTAATGTGATTCTTACAATGTACTGTGCGGCCACTAGCAATACCATAAGCACCTTCGCCCCTATCAACAACTAGTAACCCATACGCAGTACGATCAACCAACATCTCTTCAAGCTGGCTAGTTTCAAAAGAACTGTCACAGCGATAACGAAATGATGTGAATGGTTCGGGTGGATTATCAATGATGTAAGTCTTCATTCTAGTTTTGTTATTGCCAACAATTACATGTCCTGTGAAAACTGCTATCCCTTTATCTCCTGCATCACGGCGATTACCTAGAGCTGCAGAAGCAGATTCAATAGCATCAATTACATGTTTTCTAGTTTGGTTAGATTTGATATTCCGAGCTTGACCTGATTCATTAGCAAGTTGATGTCGTACATCTGCAACTTGCCTTTCGGGAGGAATAATAACAGTCACTAATTCTGTGCCCATCCCTCTAACTCCCATCAATTCCTCGAGAATACGCTTGAAACGAAGGCGGGCTGCCTGTACCTCTGCTTCATCACTCATCAGAACCACTCTGTGGTTCTATGCGCTGGCTCAGGGGTTATCAATCCTTTAGGCAATTATTGGGCCCTTTGCATCAGACGGGCTATTAAGCAACGGCACAACCGCACTAGCAATGAGTCAGATTACCGTCATCGCTCTTGGTGGGAGTTTGATGTATGAGGGTGATAAAATTGATCAGCAATGGTTGGCATCTGCAAGTCAGATAATTTCCAATGCTTCTGCAAGCGGGGCCAAAATTGGTATTGTCGTAGGTGGTGGCTATTTAGCCCGCTCCAACATATCCAAAGCAAAGATGTCAGGAGTTACTGACACGTTTGACTTAGACCTAGTGGGAATAGATGCTACACGAAAAAATGCTGAAACTTTTCGAACTTCACTAAAAGAAATAATGATAGATGTTGCTGAATCAATCCCGACTACAACTGAAGAAGCAGCAGAACTCCTTAGCACCCACCAAATCGTAGTGATGGGTGGGACTGTTCCCGGGCACACTACAGATGCTGTTTCAATCAATCTAGCTGTTCACTCAAACGCAACTAGTTGTACGATTGCTACAAATGTTGATTTTGTCTATGATAAAGCACCCCAGGAAAATCCAGATGCAATACCCTTTGAGAGTATGAATCTCTCTGATCTACAGGAGATTGTAGGGCCGCCAGAACATCGAGGTGCTGGACCTAATGTTGTCATCGACCCAATAGGCGTACAAGTTGCTATAGAAAACAGCATAGAGTTGGCTTTACTTAATGGGAGAGTGTTAGATAATCTAGCCAAAAGATTAGCCGGAGAATCCTTCCGTGGAACTATCATCGGGGTGAATTAATGGGAAGAATAGAAGAGAGATTGAAAAAGGCTATCGCCAAGACTGCACAGGATGCTAAGAAGAAAGTGAAAGAGCTCTCTGCTAATCCAAAGAGTTCGAAATATGTGGCACCTCATCGCCACTGCGCAATATGCTACACCCCTATCGCTTTGGAATCCGATCCTGCTATTTGTGAAGAATCATCTTGTAAAGAAAAACATGCCACTCAAGAAAAATCTCGCAAGAGGTTGAATATTATGTTGTATCTCTTTCCCGCAATTGCAATAATGCTATTCCTCCTACCAATATTGCAATAATGCTATTCCTCCTACCAATTTTCACTTAGAAATTAAGCGAAGCATTCATCCACCTTAGCCCCTTAGTTAATGTCGATGATGGTACGAATCATGTCAGCCCTGCCATTATTTACAGGCGCGTTTTGCGTACTTCTTGTTCTAATTGGGGCAATTGGCTACACGTCCAGTTCTGAAACTGTCGAGGTACCAATACCTCCCTGCATCCCCGGATCAGATGACGACTGCGAAGTAGGGATGAACCAAGATAATCTCTCAGTACCTCGACCTTTCATGCTTCTAGACATAACTGTAGAAATGCGCTGGGATCATGGAGATGATGCGTGGATTGGCGTTGTCGATGTAGAATCTATTGATTGGGAAAAATGCGAACCTGATGACCAAGGTTTGACTGGGTGTACCGCCTCTGATTTTGATATCATAGCAGGTGGGCCCGCTTCGGATGAGGGTTTGGAGTGGGACCTTGACCCAGGGGAAACTAGATTCATCACAGGAGGAAGAGCTGGCACTCTTACTCTTGAAAGCAATGTTGTAACATACACATACAATGTAGGAATGGCGACACTACCAATGCTAATCCTAGGATTAATTGGCGTAGTACTATGTCTTTCAGGAGTGCAGATGGCTTTCCCAATTAAGTTCCCTAACAGGGACAAGGATGCACCGCTCCGTTGAAGAACCTAACCGGACTCGGAGAACACGAGGAATGCAGATGTCGGGATTCAAGTGCCAAGGTTGCGGAGTTGGAATCGAAATAGAGGGTTTGCCACATACACACTATGGACACAAAATATACTGCACTCGCTGTGGTCATGTTTCATCTACTAACTGAAGTTCATTCAGCATAGTCTCGGTGCCAGCCCTCAGGAAGTGAAAGTGGGTCGCTAATTACGTCAGCACCAATTCTAGTAACTAATTCTTCACGAAGTTGTTCAACAGCAATTCCTTCTGTTGCAGAAACACAAATGTGTCCAGAAACGGGATTTATTCCCGTATCAATTTTCAGAAGGTCTGCTTTTCCATCTACGATAAGTAAAGGAGTTTGAGGCAATAATTCTGCAACTTCACTCAACAGATTCTCTTGTGATTCCATGGAAGTACCACCATGCTCTGCCGGATCTAGTAGAAACAGGACAATAGAGCCTATGTGTTCAAGAGCAACGATTGCCTGCATTTCAATCTGATTTCTCTTATCCATAGGCCTATCTAGAAGTCCCGGTGTATCCACCATTTGGTAGCGCCTACGGCGGTGTGTGAAATGTCCAACATGCAATTGTTGAGTAGTGAATGGATAAGATGCAACATCCGGCTCACTGCTAGAAAGTACACCAATAAGAGCAGATTTGCCAACATTTGGTGAGCCTGCAACAACAACACATGGCTCCTTTGGGTCGATAGAAGGAAGTTTTCGGAGTTTATCTCTAGCATGGTTCAACCACTCAAGAGAGGGGTTGACTTGATCAATTATCGAAGATATTCTACCATATGCCTCACGTCTTCTTTTATGCATCTCATCGATATTCAGCATGCGATCAATCTGACGTACATATCGCTGGGCTAGTTCCATACTTTGGTCTGCAGCCCATTGAATATTGGATAGATGATGGCGGTATGGATCACAACCTACAGCAGCATCAATCAGAGCACGGTCAAACTCAGATTGCTGATCTAAGGATGGCCACTTTGCAACATATCCTTTCAGTGTTGCATCTAATACATCACTAGCAGATTGAATCATTCGCTTCATCTGTTTTCGAGTTCGGAACATCCTGTCGCTATCTTCTACAGTATCCTTCGCTTTCGTAGCTCGGCTGTAGGCCTTGTCAAGCAATTCGTTGGCAAGTAGCACTGTTGGCAGTTTTTTCCATATGATGGCTGTCACTAGGCTCCCTCCGAACTTGGCGGCTCGCCCATCCCTCTTCAACCCAAAGGGCGCAAGCAGTCATGCAAAAGCAATGTTCAATTAATTGCTAAATTGCCCATAATATCAGGATTAACAGAACAAAAGTTCGAACAAACGAGTATAATTGTACAAGAAAATGAGTCGCATTCTTTTCAAGGGGCGAGCACCTCACAGGCATTAGAGGGAAGAAGAATGGCTACAAAGAAAGGCAAGAAAACTACTAATTCCGGACTACCTGAATGGGCTATTCCATTGTGGGAAGATCTGGGGAAACCTGATTTCTCGGAATTTGAAGACGTCAGAAATGGACCTCTCCTAGAAAGACGCTCAGGTCTTCGAAGAGATGATTTCGTTGAAATTCTAATCGATTCACGAGGTCTGCCCGAGGGAATGGATAATTGGATGCGTGGTCGATTAATGGGCACCAACAAAAATACTCTACTGTTAGTCACTCCTGATGGAGCTTATCATGCCGTTTCAAGACGAATTGTCATTGATGTTATTCTTGTGGCACACATGCGTGCCGCATACATTGACGACAGAGAATTACTCGACTATGAACGAGAGGACATGAAACGTCGTAGTTCGCTCCAAGAAGAGGTCGAAAAGCGCTCTACTGGTGCTGATGATCTATCATGGGGTTGAGCGTGATTATTAGATGGTAAAGGATTCTAATAAAAAGCGCGGACTTGGTTTCGAACATCATGTATTCATCTGTTCACATGAGCGCCCGCTTGACGCTAAAAGGGCCAGTTGTTCTTCAAAGGAAAGTTTAGCTTTGATGAAGGCAGTCAAGACAGCAGCAAAAGCCGAGGGGATAACCAATATTCGGGTTCAGAAGTCAGGTTGTTTGGGCCAATGTGAACATGGAATCTCCTGTGTAGTTTATCCAGAGGGTATTTGGTATTCCCTCAAAGGTGAAGAGAACATTCCAGAACTCCTTGAGCATCTTCGCTCAGGCACCATTGCAGAAGGCTTGAGGATGAAACCATCTAATTGAACTGAGGAGATGACAATGGCCAAGAATTTTGATTCTAATGATTTCAGTTCATTTGTTGCCTCGAGGCGCTCAACAAGAGATTTTCAGAACACTCCGGTACCTGATGAATTGATTGAGGAAATCATCGCTGACGGACTCACATCCCCCAGTTGGAGTAATACAAGACCATATGTCGTTGCAGTAGCTAAAGGAGACGTTAGAGATAGACTCTCGAAGGAATTTCTTAGTCGCTTTGAAGCCATCAAAAGTGCTCATGGAGGAGGCTTTTTCGCTAAACTGAAAGTATTATTGAGAAGAAAGGGATTGCCCAGTAGCAATTGGTTGATAATCAGACCATATCACAAAGATTTGATCCCTAGATCAAGAAAAGTAGGGGAAGAAATGTTGACTCACATTGGGATAGAAAGAGATGACAAAAAGAGAAGAGATGCCGTTTGGGCTAGAAATTACGAATTCTTTGGGGCACCTGTAGAACTATTCCTATTCACTCATAAAAGTCTAGGTAAATTTGCCACTTCAGATGCCGGGCTTTTCATGCAGAATCTAATGTTGTCAGCACATGCAAAGGGCCTAGGGACCTGCGCTCAAGGTGCAGTAGCTGTTTGGGAAGATGCTGTGCGCAAAGAATTCTCAATCAGCAAAAAATATTCTTTGCTTTGTGGCATTTGCGTGGGATATCCGAGTGATGGAAAAATAAATTCATTTAATGCGCACAGACTAACACCCTCAGAAATAATAGTTCCAGTCAAAAAATAAATCAAGATACTTGAATTGATTATCTTCGACAAGTGGTTGTCAAAATGTTTCACTTAGAAGAGGGCACAGATACGCAGTGATACATTCACGGTCGGAAAAAATGAAGAAAAGTGCTTATAGATACTAGTTCTCGGCAATAGTAGTTTAATTTTTACACTACCTTAGCATTATTTACTGCCTCAAACCGCTAGTCTTCGCCGGCACTACCGGCGGGGGTATGGTTCGCGTGGGAGATGCGAGGTTGACCAGTTGGTTTGATGAAGTCTGCATAGATGATTGTGAAACAGTAGGGGGTAAGGGTGCATCTCTTGGAGAAATGCACATTAATCTCAAAAAAGCAGGAGTAAATGTTCCTAATGGGTTCAATGTCACTGTTGATGCATACCACACATTCGTTAACGCGGAAGTTCCTAAATCTACTTGGGACAATATTCGTGAACCTGAGGGTGTCGAGAAAATAAGGGCTGCCGCAATAACATCTAACACGTTAGCTGAGGCTTTGAAAATATGTCTCGATGGCACCGATCCGAAAGATCACCTGAATATGCATGGCAGAGCATCCTTGGCGCGCGCTTTAGTACGCCAAACACCAGTACCCGAAGTGGTCAGACAAGCAATTATCTCCGGATATTCAAAACTGTGTGATCAATATGGCCAGGGTGTAGATGTCGCAGTCCGTTCATCTGCAACTACTGAAGATTCTGCTGAGGCCTCTTTTGCTGGCCAATACGAATCATTCCTCAATGTGAGTGGTGAGCGTGCGGTAATTCAGAAATGGAGGCAATGTGTTGCAAGTCTGTTTACTGAAAGAGCAATTGGATATCAAATTGAGAAAGATATGAATCCCCTTGATAGTGCTCTTGCAGTGGTCATCATGAAAATGGTCCGTTCAGACAAAGCTTGCTCAGGAGTGATGTTCACAATAGATCCTGACTCAGGCCACAGAGGCGTCATCCATATCGCCGCAGCCTACGGACTTGGAGAACTAGTAGTTCAGGGAAGTGTGACACCAGACACCTATACTGTTTGGAAGGAGGGTCTTAGAAGAGACAACTTTGCTATTGTGCATCGGGTCCTAGGTAGCAAAGATATCCGAATGATTTACGCTGAGGGCACTGTAAATGAAGTAACAACTACCTCTGTCCCTGTTGATGAAAGAAGATCATGGGCCCTAAAACGTAACGAATGCAGGGCACTTTCCGAGATGGCACTAGCCATAGAAGAGCATTATGGCCAACCAATGGATATCGAATGGGCCAAGGATGGCATTTCTGAACAACTTTTCATTGTTCAAGCCCGTCCTGAAACAGTACATGCTCGATCTAATTCTGCCAAATTAATAAGATATGGAATGGATGACTCCTTGACTAAAAGCTTGAAAAAATCTGGCAAAGTCATTGCCACTGGCCAAGCAGTTGGCAAGAGAATTGCTTCAGGTAAAGTTCGATCTTATCGAACCTATAATGAGGTATTAGAGGGTAAGCGCTTGATTCGCAAAAGTATTGCTGATGGCCTACGTCTTGAAGAGATCCCATACGAGAAAAGAGTGTTTGAAGAGGGCGATGTATTAGTCACTGAAATGACAACTCCTGATTGGGAGCCTTTGATGAAACAGGCCTCTTTGATTATCACCCGAAAAGGAGGTAGAACCTCACATGCAGCCATCATAGCCCGAGAATTTGGAATCCCTGCAATTGTTGGCTGTGCAGATGCAATGGAAATTGAAACCCTCACACCTGTTACTGGAAGTTGTGCTGAAGGTGACACTGGATTCATTTATGCTGGAATCCATCCATTCAACATAGAAGAGATTGATATTGATGCTGATACCAAGTTGAATACTAAAATCAAATTGAATGTTGGATTCCCAACCAAATCACTAGTTGATTCCCAATTGCCTGTTGATGGCGTGGGTTTAGCTCGTATCGAATTTGTTTTGTCTGCCGAAGTAGGCATTCATCCCCTAGCCTTTATTCATTTCAATGAACTGAAGAAATACCTTGAAACAGGAGAAATAGATGAAGGGCTATCCGCATATACTGAATCTCTTGAAAGAGTAGATGAATCCGTGATTAAATTAGCTGTTGAATCAGTTGAGAGACGTGCTTGGTTATACGAAGATAAGCGTGATTTATTCATTGATAAATTAAGTGAAGGAGTTGGCCTCATCTGTGCGGCATTCCACCCAAGGCCTGTGCTAGTGCGTCTTTCAGATTTCAAATCAAACGAGTATCGAGAACTTCTAGGTGGCCGAATATTTGAACCAATGGAAGAAAATCCAATGATTGCATGGCGCGGTGCTTCAAGATATCTCGATGACAATTTCAAGCCAGCCTTTGAAATGGAATTAGAAGCAATGTCTTCTGTACGCCATGACTTTGGCCTAGATAATCTACAACTCATGGTCCCCTTTTGTCGCTCACCAGAAGAAGGTGAGGCTGTCAAAGACCTGCTAAATAATCACAATGTAGGGCCTGCATCAGACGTACCACTTTTTGTCATGGTCGAACTTCCATCAAATGTAATTGATGCTGATAATTTTATAGAAAAAATGGAACTATTTGGTGGCTCCATTGGATCAAATGACCTAGTCCAAACTGTTTACGCAGTATCACGTGATGATTTGGAAGGTTATCAGCACCCTGTCGATGCACGCTCACCTGCTGTCAAAACGATGATTCGCGAAGCTGTCAGTAAATTTACAGCAGCAGGACTTGAAATTGGGATTTGTGGCCAAGCGCCTTCAGATTATCCCGAGGAATTCCCCGCCTTCTTGATAGATTGTGGGATAACCAGTATCTCTGTGACTCCAGATACTGCAATGGCAGTTAGAATATCAGTTGCCGAAGCAGAAAAAAATTGATTCTCAAAGTTTTACTGGCCTAGTAGCACCACAAGCCTGACACTTCAGAAGGGTTGTTCGGTCCTCTTTGATGAAGCGAGTATCTGGAGCATTACATTGACCACATAAAATGTAAGTACGCACATAGTTACCCAATTTCTCCTTAATTCTCTTTGGTGGGATTCTCCCCTTTAGTAGAACTCTACGCTCCTCTCTTGAACCAGATGTCCCCAATTCATTCTGGATGAAATGGTAAACATGATTTCCATCTCTATCCATCATATCAACAATATCTGAAAAGTTGCGTATGATGGTCTGACTTCCTTCAATAAGCACATCGGGCTCTGGCAACTTCCAACGTGAAGATGATGACAAGTCCTTTGGGATGTTATCATGGGCGCGGTCGAGAAGGGCCTCGTAATCAAAGTCTGCCATCGATTCGCCGACCTAAACCCCCCTGTTAAGGCCACCGATAATTCAACAGCCTGACCACCCCCGCCGATTAATGATGCGAGAGGAGGTTGCGGTCCAATTCACGCGCATTCACGAAGATGCACAGGCCCCTAGCCATGGGTCACCTCTTGCAGCTGGATGGGATCTAAGGTCAGTAGAAGAAACTGAAGTTTTCAGTGGCACTTCTACAAAAGTAAAGACTGGTTTGAAAATTGCAATTCCACCAGGATACGAAGGTCAAGTTAGAGCGCGCTCATCCTTAGCAGCAAAGGGGCTGATACTTCCAAATGCCCCTGGTACAATTGATGCCGATTATCGAGGTGAATTGATGGTACTCCTAACTTGGATAGGAGAAGGCAATTCATACACCATCCCCAAAGGCGAAAGAATCGCTCAACTAGTCATTGCTCCTGTACCAAATATTTCATTTGTTGAAGTTGGTGAATCTGAACTAGGAGATACTGCCCGTGGCGAAGGTGGTTTTGGTAGTACGGGCCGTTTCTAGACGCCTTAACCAAAATTTGCATTTGGGGAACTATTGGTCTTTTTCACACCGCCTATGGCGGTGGGTTCATATCGGCCTTTCACACCCTTTGAGTCAATGGCACTGAGTGTGGATGAACTAAGAGCAAAGGTGCTTGCTCTGAGAGAGCAAGGATTGAATGACCAACAGATTGCTGATGAGATGTCCATATCAAAGTCAACAATCACTTGGTTACAGGGTACATCGGCACCTGAAGGAAAACCAGATGATGTTCGAATTGGGTGGCGGACAATTGGAGTTAGGCCGCAGCGAATTGACGGCATTGGAATGATAATGGCTGATATCGTTGATGAGCATTTTCCAGAGGGAATAGACACCATCGTAGGAATCAGTCTGAATGGAATCCTGTTTGCACAATCAGTTGCTGCTCAGCTAGGAACTGAAATCTCAATTTTCCGTAGTGCTGTTGGCGACAAGGGTGGTGCACTTTCTCACAAATATGGCAATGTCGCAGGGCGCAAGATTGCAATCATTGATGATTTATTGAATAGTGGTGAAACCATGCGTGGAGCAATTAGCGCACTTACTGACGATGGTGCTGATGTGGCACTCTGCATGGTACTAGTGAACAAAACTGAGAAGAACGAAATATCTGGGGTACCTCTTCGAGGCTTAATTAGAGCCATCTCAGTCTGACAGGGTGTGAGTAATGCACTGGGCAGATGTGATTGCCGAACAACTGGCAAAGCGAGGCGATTCGCATGTCTTGGCAACAGGCATCACTCCATCTGGCCCCATACATGTTGGTAATATGCGGGAGGTCCTTACCGCTGATCTGATAGTTAGGGCTTGTGAAAGAATAGATTTGAAGGCTGAATTGGTATATATTGCAGACTCTGCAGATCCTTTGAGAAAGGTCTACCCATTCTTAGAAGAGGAAGAATACACCAATTATGTTGGCCATGCCCTTGCAACAATACCATCTCCTGATGGAAATGGCAACTATTCTGATTATTTCCTAAGCCCATTCTTTTCTGCATTAGATGACCTCGGAGTAGAATTCCGTGTTGTTGACGCATTCAAATCATACGAAGAGGGGAAATATACTGAGGCCACTAAAACTGCTATTGCGAATACGGCTGAAATAAGTAATATTATCCAAGAGGTGTCTCAACGCCCACTTGACGATGATTGGTTCCCCTACAATCCAATTGATGATGAAGGAAACATGCACGGCCTGAAAGTCACTGCTTGTGATTGGCCAACTGTAGAATGGATTGCAGAAGATGGTCGTACTGGTAGCACAAACATCGAGAGAGGAGGAGGCAAACTACCTTGGCGACTCGATTGGCCTGCTCGTTGGAATTGGTTGGACATAACCTTCGAAGGATATGGGAAAGACCACTCTGCTGCTGGTGGATCTTGGGATACTGGACAACTCTTGGCTCCAATGTTCGGCTCCCCACCACCAATGGGGATGATGTATGAGTGGATTTATCTCAAAGGAAAGGGAGCAATGGCTAGTAGCAAAGGTAACACTGTTAGTGGCAAGGAATTACTTGATATCGTGCCACCAGAAATCATGCGCTATCTGATTTCTAGGGTGAAACCTAGCAAACACATTGATTTTGATCCAGGTGAAGGCTTGATTGCCCTTGCCGATGAATATGAAAGGCTTGAACAGCGTTATCATAATGTATTGAGAAATATTGAGCACAAAAGCATCAAAGAAAGTAGTCGGAAAGAGCAGCAATTGATTGATGAAGCCCGAAAATTTGAGTTAGCTCAAGGCCTAAGACAAGGCACCACGCATAATGAAGGACTAGGAATTTCATTTAGTCACCTGTCTACTATTTGTCAAATTAAATCCCAACAGAGCGACCTATTGGAGTCTCTTGCTAGAAGCCATACTATCGATACCACAATGCCCGATAAACGACTATTGGATAGAGTTGAGAGGATGAGAAATTGGATTGAGTCTGAGTGGTTCCCCGTGAATGCAAGGATTGAATTGGCAAAATCTATTGATTCTGCAAATTTTTCTGCAGATGAACAGACATTCCTCAATAATTTCTCTACCATGATAAAAACCATTGAATGGACGGAAGAAACTATCCAAAAACATCTGAAAAACTTAATTTCTGAATCGGAATTATCACCACGTCAAGCGTTTACAATCCTCTATCAAAGTTTACTTAATAGAGAAAGAGGGCCTAAATTAGCACCCCTACTAGTAGAGTTAGGTCAAAACAATGTCAGTGCGCTTCTCGACAGCCTCAACTAGGCTTCAAACAGCCCATCATAGCACGAATCAACATTATGATTGAAATGGTATGGGTGTGTGAAAGGCTTGATGCCGGTATACTGCCCCAAGTGTGAAGGCCCAAATGAAGCGACCGCGAAGTTCTGTTTACAATGTGGTAATGACTTCGATGTTGACGGTGTAATTACCTCTACTGGACATGATGTCAAAGCGCTAAAAGAGGCGATTAAATCTAGAGATGATTTGTCAATGGCCGAGAAGTTTGACCTGATTGCAAAAGTAGAGGAAGGTCAAAATCCAATCGAACTTGGAATTGCCGCAACAGCTGAACAGGCAACTGATGAAGGAGAGGCTGCTACTCCTAACACTGCAGCAGCCCAAATTACTGCAACATCAGCATTCCAAACAAACCCCGCTGCAGCAGCAGCAGTTGCACTCGTTTCTCATGAAAGCGATGCTTGGAAAATGGTCATGGCAGGTAGAGTGAAAACCACAGAACCTGTTTTCCAACAAGCAATGGATCTAGGGATGGATGCAAGCCACCATATTCATGACATATCTCACGGAGGGATTGACGAAACTAATCTGACCAACGAAGATTTGCGGGCAATACCTGTACTCAAGCCACCAAAGAGGTCTTTCTGCCCCAAGTGTGGCTCCGATATACTTTCACACAGCAACCTACAGTGGAAAAAGTGGAGAGACCACTCAGCCGAAGTTGTACAACTTCAAGCACAGGCAGCAATGGAAGCCGCTCTTGTTCAAGTAGCAGCACATTATGTCACTGCAATTGATGAATTAGAAATTAAAAATAAAAATTTACAAGAGAAACTTGCAGATGTGGATACTGCTGAGTTAGAAAAGAAACTTGAGCCTAAAATTCGTGAAAAAGTTCGTGAAGAACTTGAGAAAGAATACAAGTCCAAGACAGTAGCAACCGCAGATGCTCCAACAGCAAAGGTAACAGCAACCAGATCAGAAAAACCCAAGGCTAAACCCAAATCCAAGCCAGGTGGAGCAGCAGGGCTTTTCGGTGGTGGCCCCAAGGTAACAAAGAAATTTGAAGGCGAAGAAAAGGACAAGGTCGATTGGTTCCTATCTGATGCACTGGACACCATTTATGATCCACACGGAACCGGAAAGGCACTCAAACCTAAGACGATCCTGGCACGTTCAAGCGAAGGAAATGTGCGCGTTCAAGATGTGGTGCGCATATATGCTACAGAAGGTGAAGACGGCCTCAGCGAACTAGCTTGGACTAGCCCATCTACTAGATACATCATTGAAGCATTCGATGCATGTTGAATATCCATAATTGGATTTCAAATCATTTGAGATAATCCACTTGTAGAAGTCTTGGCTCAGGAATACCATCAATGGCGGCATATATGGCCTCCACCTCCATCCTTGCCCCAGACATAGTAGTAACAAATGGAATATTCAATTCGACTGCTAAACGGCGCATCATATTGCCATCTAGAACTGCGCCACCACTCTTACTGGGGGTGTTAATCACGAGATTGATCTTCCCCTGCCTCATCAAATCCAAAGCATCTGGAGAATGATGTTCAGCAATACGATAAACTCGCTCAACTGGTACACCTCCTGCCTTGAGTGCATTAGCAGTCCCTGTTGTAGCGTAGAGTGTGAAGCACATTTCAGAAAGTCGCTTAGCAATTGGTACTAGAGACGCCTTATCTCCATCCTTGACTGTGAGATAAACTCCTCCTGCAGTTGGTACAGGAAGTTCTGTAGCCAACCTTGCTTTTAGATAGGCTCTTGCAGGATCAATGTCACTACCCATTACTTCACCTGTTGATTTCATCTCAGGGCCTGGCGCAGGGTCGAGACCACGTAATTTAATGAAAGGAAACACGGGTGCTTTGACGCAAACTAGGCCAGTAGTTCTTTCAGGAATCTCAAGATTTGATAATTTCGCACCTATAGTAACTCTTGCAGCAATACGTGCAAGAGGGATACCTGTTGATTTTGCTACGAATGGGAACGTCCTAGAGCCACGTGGGTTTACCTCTAAGACATACAATTCATCTTCGCAGATTGCAAATTGAATATTGAAGCAACCAATAATGTTCAAGCCGATTCCAATTCTTTCAGTCCAATCCTCAACAGTTTGGAGAATCTCTTGAGAAACATTTTGTGGAGGGATGAAACAGGTAGAGTCTCCTGAGTGGATCCCAGCCTCTTCCAAATGCTCCATTATTGCGCCAATCAATACTTCCTCACCATCAGATACTGCATCTACATCTAGTTCAATTGCATGTCCAAGATATTCATCTGCCAATAGTGGTTTGTCAGGAGCAATATAAGCCTCAGACATGTATGCATCTAATTGAGCATCGTTAGTAAGTATCTCCATACCCCTACCACCAAGAACATATGATGGACGAATAAGGACAGGGAATCCAATCTCTTGGACCGCCGCCCTAACCTCATCAGGAGTACTTCCTGTCAAACCATGAGGCATTTTCAGTTTTGCACGTTTAGCGAAAGCCTCGAAGCGCTCACGGTCACTTGCTTCATCGACAGCATCAGGAGAGGTCCCCTCAAGTTTCAGATTTAGCCCCAAACCAGATAGATGCTCTAGGCGACCATCAAGTGGCAATGCTAAATTTATTGCAGTTTGCCCTCCAAATTGTAGAAGTATTCCATCTGCTCCTTCTCTTAGAAGAATCTCTGATACACTTTCAAGAGTTAATGGATCAAAATAAAGCCTGTCTGATGTGTCGAAGTCAGTAGATACAGTTTCTGGATTATTATTGATTAGAATTGCTTCATGGCCCACTTCTCTGATAGCCTGTACAGCATGTACTGCGCCATAATCAAACTCAATTCCTTGCCCTATTCTAATTGGTCCAGAACCAATCACTACTAGCCTCCTAGCTTCTTCTCCTTCGGCTGAATATTTGCGTGGATGAGGGACTCTGTCAATCCCATCCTCACAATTAATTTCGTATGTTGAATAGTAGTATGGAGTAACTGCTGCAAACTCTGCTGCACAACTGTCCACCATTCTATAGACTGGGTGGATGCTCAAACTATGGCGTCTAGACATCACATCGAATTCTGTCACCCCATTCTCTTTGATTCGCCACCCAGTAGTTGGATAACCTGCCATGGCATCAGCAATATGGGCATCTGTCAAACCATTGGATTTCCAACTACGCATCATTTCAGAAGTTATTGACTCGGCCTTTCCTCTCTTACCAGCCTCAACCACTTCTGCATCAACTACAGCCATTCTCTCAAACTGGTGTAGGAACCAACGTGTAATGGAGGTGATCTCCTCTACCCTATCTACTGACCAGCCTCTGCGGAATGCTTCGTAAAGTGCCCCCATTCTTCGATCTGTGGCCACTCTCAACCACTCTTCAAGAATTTCATCAGGTAATTCCTCGCTTGCTCTTTCACCCATTCCTTCTCCTTCAGAAGTATCGGCCATTGACAATGGCCTTGGATGTGGTTGCCCATACTCAAGGGATGCCCATGCCTTGAGGAATGCTTCTTGGAATGACCTTCCAATAGCCATCACTTCGCCTGTTGATTTCATAGAAGTACCTAAGGTTCTGTCAGCAGTTCTGAATTTATCGAATGGCCAGCGTGGGATTTTTACTACGCAATAGTCTAGTGTTGGCTCAAAGGCAGCAGTAGTACCCTCACCAGTTATTGGATTAGGTAACTCGTCTAGAGTATAACCCACGGCAATTAGTGCTGCCATCCTAGCAATTGGATAACCAGTAGCCTTACTGGCAAGTGCTGATGAACGGGAAACTCTTGGATTTACCTCAATCACTCTATAATCGCCCGTATCTTGATTGAAAGCAAACTGCACATTGCATCCACCTTTGATATCTAGTCTGCGAATTAAACGCAGTGCCGCATCCCTTAACATCTGATGATCACGATCTGAAAGAGTCTGTTGTGGAGCAACAACTACCGATTCTCCAGTGTGGACGCCCATAGGGTCAATGTTTTCCATTGTACAAACAATGATGCAGTTATCAGATGCATCCCTCATCACCTCATATTCATGTTCCTGCCAACCTAGAATGCTCTCCTCGATTAGCACTTGGCCTATTTGAGAATGGAGAATCCCTTGACTTGCTATCTCAACCAATTGTCCCTTGTTCCATGCAGTACCGCCTCCTAAACCTCCAAGAGTGAAGGCTGGGCGAACTAGGAGTGGATATTTGCCAATATCTTCTGCAGCTTCCAAAACCTCGTTGATAGAATTGCATGCGTGGGCCTCACAAATAGGAAGATCTATTTCTTGACATACCCTATTGAATAGGTCACGATCTTCTGCTTCATCTATTGAAACCAAATTACAGCCGATTAATTCGACTCCTATTTTTGCTAGAGAGCCATCGTGAGCCAATGTAGAGGCAAGGTTCAGGGCAGTTTGTCCACCCATGCCTGCGAGTAATGCATCGGGCTTCTCAATTTCGAGAATTCTGCGGATTACATCAGGCAATAGAGGCTCGATGTAAATCCTATCCGCCATTTCAGGGTCATTTTGAATAGTTGCAGGATTGCTGTTGACAAGGATAACTTCGTATCCATCAGAGCGAAGGGCACGGCATGCTTGAGAACCTGAGAAATCAAATTCTGCTGCCTGACCAATTTTGATAGGCCCTGAACCAAGAATCATGATTCTTTGAATATCATTACGCCTAGGCATCAGGAAACACCTCGCTTTGAAAGTGGTAATCCACCATCCATCTCCTTGCCTACTATCTCAGAAAAGTGGTCAAACAGAGGTGCTGCATCGTGAGGCCCGGGGCAGGCCTCAGGGTGATACTGAACACTAAATGCAGGCCTACCTATGACATCCAAACCTTCGACTGTTCTGTCATTGGCGTTGACAAAACGAACTTTGGTTGCGGCCTCTGAAAGCGCTGAAGGGGCGCCTTGACTCTGCCATATTGGATGTGGCGCTAGCGGTTCAGAACCCATTGGATTGACTGCAAAACCATGATTCTGGCTAGTCACACTAACCTTCCCTGTAACAAGGTCAACAACTGGCTGATTGGCACCACGGTGACCATAACGCAATTTGTATGTCTCTAGACCCGTTGCTAGCCCCAATAGTTGGTGACCAAGACAAATACCCATTACTGGCATTTTCTCTTCTAAACCAGCAGCGAGTGTCTCTCTAGCAGACATTGCTTTTCCAGAGTGTGCAGGATCCCCTGGCCCATTAGAGCAAAACAAGGCATCAATCTGCCAATCAACAATTAGTGAATCAAAACCGATGTCAGGGGGGCACCACAATACTTCGAATCTATTACTGAGTTGACGTAATATATTGTATTTAATTCCACAATCAAGTGCAGCAATACGAGGTTTAGGTATTCCATTCCCATCAACTACGCCTTCATTGATTAGCACTGCATCATTTCGGCTGACTTCATCAACTAAATCATCTAAATCAGGCGAAGTCATCACCTCAAGCCGCTTTACCATCTCTTCTTCCATCTCAATTGGGCCGAACTGGCAGAGAATCACCCCGTGTTCACGAACTCTGCGAGTAAGTGCTCTAGTGTCAACCGAAGTAATCCCAGGTACACCATGAGCGAGTAAGAATTCATGTACTGTTCCAATGCAGTCTCGATGGTCAGGATGACTAATCCACTCACGGCAAACAACACCTCGCGGCCAAACTCCTGATGATTCAGAGACTCCTGCAGCAATTCCGTAATTTCCCAATAGGGGCCAAGTGAAGGTCAAGACCTGTCCTGCAAATGATGGATCAGTAAGGGATTCCTGAAAACCAGTCATTCCAGTTGTGAAAACTAATTCTCCTTCACCAACAGCAGCGGCACCAAACAATTCACCTTCAAATCGTGAACCATCTGCAAGAAGGAGAACCCCGCGGCCCCTACCTACACCGTCTTCCACCGAAGGTTTTGGAAGCAGGGTATCTGCGGCATCAATTCCGCAAAATGGAGTAAAAACACCGGGTTGGCCATCTCCGGGACTAAAACCGCGTGGAGAGGTCACCTTCGCACCTTAGAATGGTCCCTGCAAACCGTTCATAATCATTGATACGCGAACATTCATGAAAAGACTGTTTAATTTAGACCTAAAGACAACATGAATCTAATCTTCGCGAAGGTCTTTTCCTCGTTCTGAAGGATGAATCTTTAACTTCCCACTACTGAAATTTTCAGGTGAGGATACTCCGTCATTTAGCCTCTCAAGAAAAGCTGCAAGTGCCGCTACTTCACTATGGGGCTGATTACCTACTGCAACATTGAATTGACACATCTCAAAGTATTCCCGTCCAACTTTAGCTCCACCAACTACAATCACGATAGGTTTGTCTGTGTTCAATTCTGGAATGACCTCTTGATATGGTAGGCCATACATCGTAAGGTGAACTGCAATACCACCATCAGCGATGAAGTTACGAAGAAATCCTAGTGGTGAGGGCTCATGCCTGACTTCCATCCCCCCACCAAACCTTTCTTTCACATCATTCAATGAATCAAGAATAGCTTGGTCTTGGTCTCCACAAAGAAGGAAGGACTTGGCACCATACACACGTGCAGTAAGGCCAAGGTGGGTGGACATCCTCGGGTCACGACCTGCTCTATGGCTCAATCGAAGAATAGTGATGTTCGACATGAGTACCCTGAACACTCATGCGGAGGGGCTTTCCTCTTCACCTTTCTCAAAGTCGCCAACACTCAACAAAAGTGGCTCATCGAGAGGTGTCATCTCAATTGGGAATGATTGTAGCATCTTCTGAACCCAAGTAAGTAGAATGGAGTCAAGTATCATATTTGTAGCAAAATGAACCATGATTGCAAGCGCACCAATCCTCAAAGATTGGAGTACCAAGTTGATTTGACCTTGATCTGTGAAAATAAGCCAACCCACCGGCTCTAAAGTGAAGTAAAGAGCAACTATCAACAGGCCCCCTCCAAGAGCACCAGATTGCCAACTGTTCCTCTCTCTACTGTGCATCAGCATTACTGTCGCCACAAGAACAAATAATGGAATCAATAGGGAAACAGAGAGGAATTCAAGACCGAATATCATCGAAGTGGGAAGTTCAGGATCAGAATCCCCCAAGGTTTTGCCAATTACTGAAACTGTAAGCCACCAGAATATAGCAATCACAGTGAATAATATCCCTCCCATGACCGAACGGCTGTGAATCATCTGCCCCATTTCATGGTGGTCCTTTGGCTGTAGTCTGCTCAACACACTATTGGCTAATTCTAGGTTATCTGGATGGGGTAAATTTGCATCACCATCTAGCACTTCGATGCGAGATTCTGCAATCTCATTTACATCTCCTGAAGAGACTCCCACTTCAACCACGAGTCGCTTGGTCACTGCGTGGGATGATAAACGATTGCCCCGAGGGTGGGTCCGACATGCATGACTTGGCACCTTTCCTAAAATGCCGCAAGGATACGCGGCCTCGTTTGATGGGTATCGTCAATGTCACACCTGATTCATTCCATGCTAATTCTAGAGTAGCCTCTATCGAGGAGGCTGTAGAGCGTGCCATTTCAATGTGGGATGCTGGAGCTGATTGGGTCGATATCGGTGGAGAATCCACTCGCCCTGGTGCAACTCCTGTAAATATCGAAGAGGAAAAGGAAAGAGTTGTGCCAGTCATTAAAGCACTTCGAGAAGCCAGGCCGGCCGGCTTGATATCAATTGACACACGTAGGGCTGAAGTGGCATCTGCCGCACTAAATGCAGGCGCTGACATGATCAACGATGTTTCCGGTCTGCGCAACCAAGAAATGTTTGATTTAGTTGTTGAAAATGGCTGTGCCGTCTGCATTATGCATATGCTAGGTGAGCCTGGAAATATGCAGAATAACCCACAATATGGGGATGTTGTGGCTGAAGTCAGTCAAAACTTGCTAGATACTGCTCGTAAACTTGTCGAGGCTGGACACCCCCCTGAACTCATCTGCCTTGACCCCGGTATTGGTTTTGGAAAAAATATGCAACACAATATCGAATTATTGGCTAATGCTGACCCTCTAAGGGGACCTGATAAATTCTCAATACTATGGGGCGTTAGTCGAAAATCGATTTTCCAAGAACTATTGAAGAGGAAAAATTCCGATGCAAGGCTTTCTGGTACATTGGGTGTTGCCGCACACGCAATGAATGAGGGAATTGACCTGCTTAGAGTCCACGATGTTGCAGAACACCATGACCTATTGACTACAATGAGAGAATTAGGGGGAATCAATAATGAGTAATGTGCCAATCGTTGACATAGATGATAAACTCCGATTAATCGGAACTGCTCATGTAAGCCGCAGTAGCGCAGATGTTGTAAGGCAGCAAATCGCAGACTGGAAGCCTGATGTAGTCGCAGTGGAATTAGATGAAGGTAGACTTAGCGCACTAAGAAATCCTGAAGCATTTGATGAAGAAGCATTATCAAAAGTAATCAAAAGTGGACGTACCACACTAGTTCTATTCCAAAGCCTACTATCTGTTGAACAACGAAAAATGGGTCTTGAAGTCGGCGAACAGGTCGGAGTTGATTTACTCGCTGCAATTGAATCTGCAGAAGAATCTGAGATACCTGTTGAATTAGTTGACAGGGACATCCAAATAACCCTAAAGAGGGCTTGGAAAAGGATGAGGATTATAGAAAAATGGCGCATCCTTCACTCACTTTTGGGAGAGGAGCCTGATGAAGAGGACATCGATGTAGAAGCACTACTAGGGGACGGCGACCTAATTACCCAATTAATGGATGAATTACGAGCTAGTGCTCCAGGAGCAGGTTCTGTTTTAGTCGATGAAAGAGATGATTACTTGGCTGGCTCAATTGAAGAATTGAGAGGAGATAGAAAGGTTCTCGCCGTCATTGGAGCAGGCCATCTTGAGGGTGTTTCAACACGTTTGAAAGAAGGAAAGAAACTCACTGCTGAAGAGTGGAGTGAACTGAAAACCCTACCATCACCAAATCCAGCATGGAAATTAATGAAATGGGGCTTCCCTATTGTCATATTGGGACTTTTCGCTTTTCTTATGATGCAAGGGAATTACGATCAACTCTTGGAAGTAGCATACACTTGGCTTGCCTTGAATGCTGCTCTTGCAGCCTTAGGCGCTCTCTTAGCAAGGGGGCATCCAATTGCTATACTAACTGCAGCATTAGCCTCCCCTATCACATCACTAAATCCAACTTTAGCAGCAGGCTGGTTTGCTGGAGCAGTACAGATGAAAGTTGCAAAGCCTACGGCAGGAGATCTTCAGGATTTCTTGAAACTTGACCAATTCAACCTATTCTGGAGCAATCGAGTGGGTAAAGTGCTACTCGTCACCGCTCTTGCTAATGTTGGTTCATCTGTTGGAGCATACCTTGCTGGCACCGCCATACTTGGCACATTACTCGCCTAATCAGCCAACCAATAGGATTTCGCGAATGTCGATTAGATAGCGTATCAGACCTGCTACAACTGCGATGAGAAAGGGATAAGTCAGAATTTTCTGCGGCACCATTTTGATTGCTGCCCGAGCACCTAACCAAGCAGCACCCGCAACTAGCATGCAAATTGGTACAAAATAAAACCCAACGGTGTCGAAAACCATTGGAGCAGAGCCATCTACCAGTAGATGTGCGATAATCCCTGTTGGAACCATCCAACTTTCTATGATGTAAGATGTACCTGCTGCTTGATGCTGTTTAAATCCTAGAGTAGTGCGGTGAATCGTTACAAAGACTGAACCACCACCAATGCCCAGCAATCCAGATGATGAGCCAGCCCCAAAACATCCCGCTCGATATATGTTCAGCAATCTACCCTCAACTACTGGGATTTCTTCCACTTCATTGGAGTGAGCATGCGTTTTCTCACTCAATTGCTTTTTTACAGTGTAATAAATTACCCAAACCAAAAGAAGTGAGGCAATAATTTTGATTGGTAGGTCGCCTAATTTCATGATGAAAAGAGCCGATAGAAAGGTACCAAATATCTCACCAAATACGGCCGCCACAGCCCCCTTTTTCCCAACCTCAAATACAGCAAAACCATCTTTTGAATGGGCTGTGCGGCTTCCTAGTGATACCATCCATACCAGCGATAATGAACTGATTATAGCGAGATGGATCTCCCACTCTAGCAAATACAGAAATATGGGTACGAAAAGAACTCCACCACCAAGACCTAGTGGCGCAAACATGAATGCAACCATCAATATCATCAAGAGTGCAATAATTGTAGTTAACTCCACTTTCATCACCCCAATGCGCCATAATCACATCTTGAGCGTAGACGGGCCACCCAGTGGTAACTCAGGTAGCGGTTCAAGTGGGCCGCGTAAAGCAGGCCCAGTCACCAACGTTCCAATGATTGCTTCGTCATTGTAGATGTTATGAGCTAATGCAATCCAAGGTCTACCTTCAACATCTATCACTACATCAATGAAATCACCAAAGCCGCCACAACGTACTGAGCCGCAATCTTCTGTCTCATCTAGATAATCGGATTTATCATTGACTGCAACAGTTGTAATCAACGGGTTTTCAGCATGAGCATCTGTAATTATTCCCATGTACCCAGACCATTCAGAGTGGTTAGACTCTCCAATGTAGCCAAACACTACTCTCCCATCTGCACCACCAGCAATGGTAGGAAAACCAGTGTAGGTAACTCCCGGCGGAGCCACCATTAGCGGTTCAGTCCAAGACTCACCTTGGTCTGTAGAGAATGAGTAGTATGGCAAATCATCTGTTGCAATCCAAAAAGCATGGACATTACTTGCATCATCGGTCCCCAATGCAACCTCATGCCCTCGTGACTGATGTTGGGTGTCAATCGTGTGCTCGCTCCAAGTGCGACCCCCATCTGTAGAGCGGTATGCGGCAGGGCCATCACACGATGGATTTCCACGATATATTGCACCATCACTAGCCCCGACCAAATGACCGTGTAGACCGGCGCACTGTAAAACACCATTTGGCCAGCCAGCCACTTGCCCTTCCCAAGTCGCTCCACCATCAAGTGAAGTATCGCAAAAAGCCCCAATTGGACCTTGGGCTCCTGTATTGATACAGAAAACATAGATGGTTTCATGGAACAAAACCCCTGAGAAATCAGGACCCGGGGGTGCTGAAGCAATTGACTGATGGTCTTGAGGCGTGTAAACACCCGAAGCAGGGAAAGGAGCACTCCATCCATCTCCTTCATCATCAGACCATTCAACAAACATTGTTGCCAATGCATGCATGTCAAATTTCAAGATACGGTCTGTCCAAGGGTCAACATACACATATGGGTCATTAGAATTAGCAATCTGTCCAGTTGCACCAGTAAGGAAAGGCCCAACATCTTCCCAATTCTGACCTTGATCTTGACTGCGGATAATGTGAGTACCCATGCCCAAACCATTGTGGTTCGTGAAAACTATAGTCCCTGCAGAAGTTACTCCAATAGTTGGCTCAAACGTGTCAAAACCAGTCCCGTAATAGGTCCCCAATGACCAAATTGGCGTCATATTCGAAGATAGATTGAGTTGGTCAACAGACATGTTGAGAGCATTGGTCCAGTTACTGAAATGATAGAATGTAGTGTTAGCAATCGGCTGCTCAAAGTCAAAAGGCGAGGGCTCTGCAACCTCAACTACCTCTTCCTTACCAAAGCAGCCCGAAAGAGCAGGACTGAGCAGGGCTAAGATTACTAAGATTGCAAAAGAGCGTGATTGCACAACCCACCCGAAAGCGACTTACTCTTCAAGATTGACCAATGAATGTTAGTTGAATTTCTTGGGTTTACTAGCAAAAATAGCCCATGTCCCAGTCGCAGTAGCATAAACAACTCCAGCATCGTCAACAACTTCCCCTGCTAAATGAGCAACCCCTTTCCCGCGACGGACTATTCTTCCTTCACAAGTTAATTTAGTATCTACAAATCCAGCCTCTAGAAATGAAACATTTAGTTGAGCAGTCGCACACCATTCCTCCTTGCGAAGTGTGGATACTAGAGCGCCCCCCAGTGCAGTATCTAACATAGTAGTGAAAAGAGCCCCATGAGCAACACCACCTTTGTTTGTGTGATTCTCATTAACTAAACAATGAACTGAAGCCACACCACTACCAAATTGCCCGTATCTTATTCCAAGTGACTTGCAAACACCTGTTTCTTCTGGCTTATCACTTAACGGAGATTCTCCAGCCATGATGAACCCTAGAAGGATTAGCATTTGTTTTTTGCCTAGATGGTTTCGACCTAGAAGGAGATCAAACCACAATTCAAGCGAGTGAAGCCTTAGCAAAACAAATCCTTCCTTATCTAGACTCAAACCCTAATGCTACTAGCAAAGATATCGTTGAGAAGTTTTCAAACATTCAATCTGAAGACAAGTATGACCCATTTGCATAATGCTGAAACTAAGCTCTTCTCTGCCTTAATGCTTCAACAGCAACAACCGAAACTGCCACCTGCAAATTGTATGAAGGTACAAATCCGGCCATTGGCAACCTAACAATATCATCAGCCTCATCTAGAATCCATTGTGGTATACCTTCCCTCTCACTACCCACAATACACAGGACATTGCCAGTCAAATCACAACCCCATGGCTCAACAGTACCAACATCCTCTACTGCAACAACCCGAAATCCTGCAGCCTTTGCACCATCTACAGCCTCCTTTGAAGAAGTCCAAACCGTAGGCAAGAAGCGATGAGAGCGAACTGATTGCCTCTCAGCATTTCTTCTCTCATCGTGGCTAAATTCAGCATCTATCAGCACAGCATCAGCTCCGCTGACTTCAGCAGTCCGAATTGAAAAACCGGCATTACCAGTATAGGTAATCCCATGAAGCAACCAAACTAATCCCCCGCGCTCAAACACTTCATCTAGAGTACCACTAGTATTGCGCCCAATTAAAGCAAGAACCTCAGGCGATTTTTGCCCAGGAACAACTCCCAACGCCATGCGAGAAATATCATTATCAGATGCTTCGATAACCTCAACGTCAAGCGTTTTGGCCCTTTCTAACATAGTGTAAACCTCAGAAGATTCAGAATCTTTCCTAACAAGAAGTAGTGAAACTACTTCCCCACCAGATTCCATTTCATCAAGAGCCGAATTAACTGCCGCAAGCCCACCGATTTGCATCGTCATACAGTCGCCTCAGATGATGCCGACCACTTTCACCATAATTCGCTTGCGGCGCTGGCCGTCAAACTCAGCATAGTGAATTTGCTCCCAAGTCCCAAGATCAAGTCTGCCATCCCTTATTGGCATAGTAACTTGGTGACCTAGTAATTGTCGCTTGAGGTGGGCATCCCCATTATCCTCACCAGTCCTGTGGTGACGGTATTCTGCCCCATCTCTTCCTTCAACCCCATAGAAGGGTGCAACCTTCTCCAACCAATCCATGATGTCAGCATGCAACCCGTACTCTAGGTCGTTCACATAGACAGACGCAGTGATGTGCATCGGATTGACCAGCACCAGCCCATCTTTGATTCCGCTTTCTCGCACTACTTGTTCCACTTGTTCGGTCATACAAACTATTGCATAACGCTCTTCTGTGTTCATCGTGATAATCTCGGTATAGGTTGCCGATTCGCCTCTAACTAACTCGCCCATGCAATAGCGCTAGAGCACTAGACAATTTGCTATTGCGGCTCAATCATCTTTATCGGGACCTAATGATCCAGATTCCATTGCATCAAGTTTAGATTCTTGAATCTCATAATATCTTCTCTTGGTACGAATTTCTGCCCTCTTAGCATCAAGATATTCATCCATCATTTCTTGATAGGCAGCCTTCTCTCTTGCATACAAAGGGCCATCCCTAGCATCCCTATCATAACGATAAACAATGTAAGTACTAGCAACAGAAATTGCAAATAATATAGCCAAAAATAATTGTCCTGAAAGTGAACTAGAATTGAAATCGGAGGGTAAACCAAACTTATCTCTAAAATCAGAAGAAGCTAAGGCTCCAAGGGAGACTATGGACAAAGGCCAAGATATAGTGGTTAAGCATACGAAAATGCCCTCATAAAATAAACCCGGCCTAGAACGGCGCCTTGGACGCTTAGGTTTTTGAACATCAAACTTACCCATACCCCTTTCCCCTAATGCCTCAGAAAGGTCGGCAATTGTTAAAGACTCGTGAAGAAAATCATTATTGACATCAAATAATAACTCTGATGCGACTTCCGGTTCAAATCCATCATAATCCTTGAGGCCGGATTTAACGATTGCTGGAATCCAGGATGAAATACAAAACGGAATGGATAAAATGCTGTCAAAGATAATGAAAAATAATTCATCAGGGTCTTGAAAACCCTCAAATGTTAATGCAACAATTGCTCTAGTACTGATACTTGCTACTACTGTTGCAACAACCAATAAAGCAGCAGCAGTGTGACGGCCACTAAAATACATCAGAGAAGAGAAGAATAACATCAAAGATAGTGCGCCTGCTAAAGAAGTAACTTGAACATCGCTCATCCCACCGTATGACATGACAAATCTGTCAGCAATGAAATCGTAAAGGAATCCAACATTCCAGCCAAAATCAAATCCTTTGTTTAGAACACAGAGTGTGATGAAAAACATACTCAGTCCAAAGAGAAAACTAACATAATTGATTGCCTTGTTTGAATTATTTTTCTTTACAGTGGGCTTTTTGACATTTTTTGGAGGATCATAAACATACATTTGTTCAGAATCATCCAACTGGAATATGGGGATTTCTGCCGCTACTTCCTCGACTACTTCCTCAATCACATCATCAGTCTTGACAAGTTCATCCAAATCCGGCGCAGGAGGGGTTTCTAGCACTGGTTCTAATTCTTCAATCAGTTGAGGTGTGCCATCTTCATCTGTGGGAATCTCCGTCCTATAATGCTCAAGGATTCGCTCTACTAACTGGTCCTTTTTACCAGAAACTGCCAACCCCATTTCTCGCAAACGTTCT